>Ga0326728_10001879_pt1 | contig 72121 bp, 48 predicted proteins | sample MB3enrmetagenome_FD_207602 | JGI IMG/M metagenome (GOLD analysis project Ga0326728, IMG submission 207602) | Lab enriched peat soil microbial communities from McLean, Ithaca, NY, United States - MB31MN | ecosystem: Environmental > Terrestrial > Soil > Wetlands > Peat | place: USA: New York...
CTTTGCGTATGGTACGGGTTCCTGTTTAGCTGACCAGTCCGGCGACATGAATCGGCCCATTGAACTTGCGTAGTACCTAGCCCCGAAGTAGTCGTTCCCTGATTCGGTATCTCGTTCTTTGCCGGTAGAACGGGATGGCGAAAAACATGCGTTGGTTGCACAAACGGCGAAGGGTGTCGTAGATGTGGAACTCAACTTGGACCTCCGTCGTACGTGAATCCCATGTCTCGAAATCAAGACCTGGGCCGCCCGCCAATTTTTAGAAATCGATCATCCGCACAATCAGACGAGGGTTAAACTCGTTTAGCGTTCTACCGTCCTTGGTGAACTTTACCTCCACGACATACTTCTTGTTCGCTTCTCCGGTAAATTCTCCAAGGTATCTGTCCATAAAGCTGTCAGACCACGCCATATCGCCGTAGCCTGTAGCAGTTCCCTGGGCTACGATATGCTCACCATCCAGCACTTTCCACTCCGCCTCCAGAACCGAATCAAAGTGAAACATCGCGCAGTGAGATTTTGATGGACTCCGATTACCTCCGATCAGGCAAGTTAATTGGCCAAACGGAAGGCCGCGATTCACCCTTATATCGATATGGTATTCGATGTTCTTGACAAGGAACTCTGGCGTTCGCACAGTTGTTCCCTCGGCGAGGGACACAGGCATAACGACTGGCTCATGTTTGCACTTAAAGCAGGGGCCTGCCCACGCGGTCGATAATAAGCTATACACCAAAAGCATCCCACATACGTTGCGAAGCAACCAGAATCTGGAAATCTCTTTCATCATTCATCTCCGTTTGAAAAAATATTTCAGGTTACTTCTCCCATCCAACTGGGGACAACCACCAAAAGAAATGGGGCCAGAAAATCTCGTGATGAGGAATCCCACCTGCTCCTGCTGCATGATCTACATCTTCGGCAGCATTCGCACAGTTTCGCGGAAGTAACCAGAACCGATAATTTCCATTGTGATTATTAATTGCAGCATTCGCATTCGCAAAACCCTCATCATTTATCGACAAGTATCGGTATTGCGCTCCTTTTCTGGAGCGTGGGCTATGCGCATCTGGTTCCATCGTTCCTTTGAAGAAAGGCCAACCCACGATAAGCATGGTTCTTACGTACCAGCCTTGGTTCACCGTTGTAAATCCATATGCGTTCTTCTGATTGGACCAAGGATCATTTGAATTAGAATCCTCGGAATCATATGTGCCAACACTAATATGGCCGCCAATTGTCCCAGCACCATGCGGATAATAAACATTCACAAGATTCTTCCCAGAGTACGGAGTGGGGCTCCAGCCGCCACCGACTCCGCCTCCGCCATCATTTCCACCACCACCGCCACCACCGCCGCCGCCGGAAAACAGATGCTTGACGAAACTCTTCACAACACAGAGCCATGCTGGTTTGCAATATGCAGAAGGAACCGCTTGAAGTCCGTCTGGATCTATCATTGAAAGCGGGTTGTTATTCACATAGGCATATAGATTCAGACTCTGTGGATTCTCTGCTGTTGCCAAGGCCAACCCGGTGGGATCAGGACTCATCCAACGGCCAATCGCAGATGCATAGTACCTAGCCCCGAAGTAGTCGTTTCCTGATTCGGTATCGTGTTCTTTGCCGGTGAAGTGATGTTCGGTGGCGTCGGCTGTGCCGGTTGTTGCGCCGGGGGCGGGCACGCAATCGGTAGCGCGGGGGGTGCCGAGGCCATTGCCGAAGGGAAGACTGAGACAGTAAAGCTCGGGCGTGCCCAGGCCCGCGCTGTTGACACCCACCTGCACGCGCTTCGTGCCGAGCGGATCGGCGAGCACGAAGTGCAAACCCTGCGCGCCAGTGAAATCATAAGTCGCCAACAGCTTGCCGCCGGCAAATATATTGGTGTGCAGCGGAGTGGCCGCCGTCGCGGAGACAGATAACTCAGTCACCTGTTCGCCGCCGGGGCCCAGCAGATATTGCGTGGTGGGCGCGCTGGCGGGCGCGGCGCAACTCAGGCTGCTGCCCGCGGTCTTGGCCACGCGCGCACCGTCTGCTCCGTAGAAGTATTGCTCGTAGTAGGAGCCACCACTGCCGTTGGGATAGGCCACGGCGCAGATGCGCCCCTCGGTGTCGTAGAGGTACGCGTTTTTGCCGTCGTTGCGCACGTTGCCCGCCGCATCATAGCTCAGCCCGGCGACCTGATTCAAGGCCGTCGGCGTGGTCACTGTAGAGATTGTACCAAGTGGCGGGTTGGATATGCAGGGCGTCGTGGTGGTCGTCGAAAACGCCTCTAGCTTCCGGTTGCCGAAGCCGTCGTAGCTCCAGCACCCGTTCATGCCCGCAAACTGTGTCGATAGACTGGTCGTGCTCGCATTCCGGGCCGTGATAAGCCGGTTGAGCGTGTCGTAGTTGAAGTTCCACGCACCCATCACGGAGTCGATGTGCTGCAGAAGATTTCCGTTGAATGCGTAGCCGCCGGTAGGAACTTGGTAAGAGTAGATCGTTCCGAAGTTCGATTCCGCGTCCGTACCGCCATCCATGCCTGTCGAAGCCGCGCTGAAAGAGGCGCTGGGAAAGAGTGCTGGATAACTCGCGGATTGCGTGTCGGTAAAACTAACGGTGACACTATAATTGGTCGCTGCGCCCGCACTCTTGCTCGCCAGCGCAATCTGCGCGCCGGTGACCGTAGCTGTAAGGAGGGACCCAGCCGCCGCATTGATGACGGGGGCCAGCCGTGCTGCGATCGAGCTATCTGTATCGCCCTGCCCCCAACTGACTGGTGCGCTGGTATAACTGACCGGAGGCATGCCAGAGTTATTAGTGACGGTGACGGTGGCCGTTCCCGCATCGTATATAGGTCCGGAGTTTTGCCCGCCGGTCAAGGTGGAGTTAGGATCAAAGGCCGAGTAATCGGTGCCATTCGAGATCGTAATCGGATAGTTGCTGGCCGTTCCGGCAGCGATGGCGGTCAGAGTTAGGCGGGCCCGCTTGCTGTGGCTGTCACGGGCGAGCCGCTAGCGCTAAATTCGGCGGCCAGCGTTGATGCAAGCGCCGCGTCCGTGGTGCCGGACGCATAACCAGCCGAGGATGTGAAACCGTTGACGGTTACGCTCAACGTGCCGGTGTCAGCCACCATGGTGCAGACAGGAGGAGGGACTGGTTTGCCCGCAATCGGATGTACAGGGGAGGCAGTGCAAACCTGATGCGTGCCATCTGCCCCGCTTACCGTCAGAACTCCGGTACCGGCGGTTGCGGGAACAGTGAATGGACCACTCTCTGCGCCACTTACAGTCACATATCCTATGCTACCAGTAGAGTTGGATACTTTACTACCGCCATCGACTTCAGAAATAAGCCGCCCGCGATTGTCATACTGCCGCGTTATGCTGATTCCCGCCTCTTGCGCCGCAGGAATCAGCGCAAGCTGCGCATTGACCAAGTGTCCCATCGGATCATAAGAGGGAGTATTGACTCCACTTGCTTGGAACAGTACAGACGGATACGATATCGTGCTGCTCGTAATGAAGTTAGCGGGCAGCGTGGATGTGCTGGCCTGTTCCAGGCGGCCAACGCTATCATAGGCATATTGCTCTACTATGCTTGATCCCGCCACAGGCGTAAAATTGCTGGCGCAATCGCTCGACGATCCAGTCACGGAAAAGCCATTGCTCGCACAGGTCACGTTCCCAGCCAAGTCGTAGTCGTAAAGGAGCTGATAGGCGGTCGCTGCCGGGCTATAAGGAATCTGCTGCTCGCCTTTCAACCTCCCCATCGGGTCGTACTGATTGGGACTGCGTTCAGAAATCAACGTGCCATTGAGGTAGGCTTTTTCGTCCGTTAGCTTGCCGACCACATTGGTTGCCCCGGAAATCGTCGAAGCATCATATGTATATGAAGCCGCATAGCCACTGGAACTGGTACAGTTGGACGGTGGAGCGGAATAGAACTTGTAAGTCATACGGTTGAGGCCATCGTAGCAATAGCCCATGGTTTGCATACCGGAAGTGGCATTGACCAGCGGAGACGTCTTGCTCGTAACGTTGCCGATAGGGTCATAGGTATAGCTCTCCGCGCCGCTCTCCAGATTAAATGCCGTCACCAACCGCGACAGGCTGTCGTAAGTGAAAGTGCGCGTCGGCAGTGGCGTATCCGTCCCGACCGCGCCCTTCTGAGCAACAGTCAGCAGATTTCCCAAAGCATCATACGTGTAGTCCGTCTCCATCGACGCCGGGGCGCTCACTCCATTCGGCTCCAAGACTTTCGTCAAGCGTCCCAGCGCATCGCTAGTTCGCTGCCATTGGTTGCCCATTTCATCCTGCGAGGTAACCACATTGCCGCTATAAATCCATTGAAGGTAACTGCCATCAGCGTGATATTCATAGGTCTTTCTATTGAGCGCATCATAAAGGTAAGTGGTAATTCCATACGTCGAGTCCCCTGTAGTCCGGTAAGGGTTCGACACGCTTTGAACACGGCCCGCAGCATCATAGGTTGTGTCCACCATGTCCACGCCACTCAGGTCGCTGAGGACACGGTCCTTTACCTTCCTGCCCAGTCCGTCCACATCGGCCTCAAACTGCTCCGACTGGTTGGCATTCAACATCTCGGTTAGCAGGACCGATGGAGAAGAAATGGCTCCAGGACACTCGGAGGTTGATGTAACGCTGTGGCAATAGGTCAACGTCCCACCGTCTGGATGATGCACAGAAGCAAGCCGCCATAATGAATCGTAACCGTAGCTTGTCGTTTGATTGTTAAGATCTGTTGCACTAGTCTTCAATCCAGTGTTGAAGTCAAAGCCAAAACTGGAGGATTGGCCCAAAGCATTGGTTACGGTGGTGGGGAATGCATCATTGTAGGTTGGGGAATAAGCGTAGGTCGTTGTATCCCCGCATGGATCAGAGACCGTATTGACCGTGCCAGTATTGAAGTAAGTATTCTTCGAGATGACGTTAGATCCAGAACCGCCAGACTTTCCGTTCGGGCAGGTCAATGAACCGGAATTAAGCCAGCGCAGAACGGATGTATTATTCCCGCGATAAGCACCGGCAGGTGGTGCAGTGTCCAACTCTTGGGCCGCTGCCAGGCCAGAGGCGATTGGCGTGGTTTCGTCGTAATTGTATTGAGCGAACGACGCTTGCACTCCAGAGCTGTTCAGCACCTGGACGGTATAAGGAATAGATAATAGATTGTTTGCGAGGTACTGGGCTGAGTTAGGTCCGTTCAATGCCATGTAGGTTGTATTGGTCGTGCGAAGCAGCGGCCCAGGAGCCCCGTTTCCGTAATCATATTCATTCTCCTGAGTCACGTCCCCATATATTGCATTCACGGGCAGAGGAGTGTCGCCGCCCATACTTAACTCAATGCCAGAGTCGTAGGATTTAGTAATCTGTGAGGTCTTTCCGCTAGCAATATCTGTTGTAGTTACAGATGTTGGCACAACATTCATCACTGTTCCACCAAGACCTCCGCTGTAATTTAAACCACTATAGTTAGCGAGGACATATGGGTCAGGAGTGGCCTCATAAGAGGTCACGGTCTTTTCGAGCAAATTGCCAGGTGAATAGGAACCTGCATATTTGTCAGACTCGGTCTCGTATACATTGACACACGCAGCTCCAAGAGGTGTCATGGTGTGAACTGTATCATTGCCCAACGGGTCAGTTACGGTCGTCTGATTGGAATTAGGATAGCCATAGCGATAGTACCATGTATGCGGGCCAGTTCCGTCGTTCGCGTTAACAGTCCTTGATGTAACTGCAAATGCATAGGTAGGATAGTATGCGTCGATGTAGACATACGGCCCCGTACACGCAGTAGATGAAGTCCAGGTGTAGGAGATCGTGCCTCCAGTAGGAAGCGTAATCTGTGAAAGCGTGCCGTATTCGTGGTCGTAGGAAAAGTTCCACGCTGAACCATCTGGCAGCGTAACACTTTCGAGAACTACATCAAAATAGCCAGGTGTTCCGCATAATACAGATGCAAAAGCGAGACAAGGACTTAGAGGAGCCAAGTGACCAGATTCAGGAAACGAAAATATCTCAGTTGCGTAACCTGAAGTGTATTGTGTGGTTCCGCCATTTGGGCCAGGAAGGATCGTTTGGCTTGACCATGATTGGCCTGGAAGTCCAGGCATGTATGTGTCTGGATAGGGGTCAGTGTAACTTGGAATATCTGGAAAAGTTCGGCCAAGCGTGTCGGTCCATCCGGTGAACACGTAGTTTGTCTCGCCGTTTGAGTATGAAGTGGTGTAGTTATGCATCAGATAATTCCCGTTCGTATCCTCAATTTTTGTAAAGTACATGCAACATGTGGCAGGATAAACAGTCGGGGGCATATTAGGTGCGATAGGTACTGACCAGGAGGGAATAGGAATGCCAGAGTAAGTTGTTCCATTTTTATCGGTCAACTCCATTAAACCCGCTGTATTGATATATGTATTGAGTGCATAGTCGGTTGCATCCCTAGAAATCCATGAAGTTGCTCCAGTCTGACCAAGATGATGGATTGATCCGTCGTACTCCTGAACGGAATAATCATAAAAAGTTACGGGTGGAGTCAGGCAAGATCCAGTATCGCTACATATAGGAGTATTTACGCCGAGAGAGTTTTTGCTATAACCGTGGGTTGAATATCAGAGTAAATGCCAAAGCCGGAAGAGGCAGATGGCTGATAATAGACCTGAGATGGCATGCACATACTGAGACCGCCGTTACTACACCGTGTTGAGTACTTAGCAGAAATAGACGGTGTATTATATATGATAGAATAGTCGACGTGGAGTTTTCCGCCGCGTTGAGGATAGGATACTAGCGGAATATGAACGCTAAGGCTCCCGTTGACCATGCTAATGGAATCGATGTCGCCGCCGTGATAGGAGCCGTACGGCTTTAGGCCCTGTTCTAGACCAGAAATGTCCTGAGCAAGGACGCGCGTGCCAAGTCCTGCTACCAGTACAAACAAAACAGCATGAGATACGCAAGGCCAAGAAAGAAAACCACCGCGTTCGGTCTTCCGCATAAATCCGTCTTTTGCCTCCGCTGCAAATTCCGCGTTCAGATTATGTTGACCGGCGCCGGTTCTGCGCCTTCAAGCGCATCGTGTGATCAAGCTCACCTTCCGGCGAACACCATCCCTCAAACCCGCAAACCACCTGCAGAGCCTTGCCGCATCGCGGCCATGGTCTCAATGACACTGATTCACGGCAGAAGAAAGGGAGGTTTCATTGTTGGGAAAGAATTGTTATTGATATGGCTGGTCCATGTCAATAACAATTACGGCTCCGAGCGAGAATAAGGGGAATTGGGGGTATTTGCCTGACGGCATTGACCCCAAGATGTGGCGTTTGGGGCCATGGACGAGGATTATCCGAAGACGTTGCTGGAGTTGGAGCAGCGTTTTTGCAGCGAGGAATCCTGTATTGAATAGCTCGTGGCTTTGCGTTGGCCCGGCGGATAGGTTTGTGCACGGTGTGCGGAAACCGACGGTCGGTCGATTCGGCGGACTCGATGGCTTTGCGGCCATTGCCAGGATGAGAGGCCGGTCACCGTAGGGATCATCTTTCAAGACAGTTAGTACCTTTGACGATTTGGTTCCTGGCCATGTGGCAGATCACCAGCCGGACAAATGGCATGAGCGCCTAGGGCTTACCGCGGGGTCTCGGTCGTGGCAGCTACAAGACCGCCAAGGCGATGCTTCATAGGTTGCGCGGGCCATGGTTCGCCGCGGCCACGACCGGGTGGGTGGCGTTGTGGGGGTGGACGAGGCCTACTGGGGCGGAGAGGAGACCGGCGCAATCGGCATAGGGGCGGAGGATAATGCTCGGATTACTTTCGCCGCAGAAGATAATGGAGAGGGCATCGGGCACATTCGTCTGCGCAAGATTCCAGGCGTGTCCAGTGCGAGCTTGCACGGGTTCATTCGGGAGGCGATTGCGCCAGGAAACGCGGTCCGGATAGACGGATGGAGAGCCTATTGGGGATTGCAAGGATGTGTTCATGACCGCCAGATACAGAGCCATTAGGAAGAGAAAGAGCATTTGCTTCCGCGCGTCCATAGTATGATGTCATTTGCCCTATCCGGCTGAACATATATCAGCTAAGCTGACCGGAAAGAGGCCGCCCGGCAGCTCTCCATATCTGTGCGCTCCCTCGATTTCCTGATTGCTGGGAAGCTACTGGAGATGCGGCGTGTTGGCAGCAAAGTTCTAATCACCCGTGCATCACTGGTCCGGTTTGCGTCCGGGAACCACTACGAGATAACGAGGCGCTCCGATGCTGAGGCCGTGGCTTCCGGCGAAAGATGCGCGTAGCGGGCGGCCATCGTAATGGTTTTGTGGCCAGCCAAGACTTGAATTTCCTTGGTACTCACTCCGGCCATTGCAAGCCACGAGCAAAACGTATGCCGGTTATTGTGCCACGTGTAATCGGTGATTTTCGCTTCTCGGAGCGCCGGTCCAAACCACCAGCGACAATCAGACTGGGGGCCGGGACGCGGGAAGACGGGTTCTCCAGCCTCATGGGATACGGCTTCCCTTTGTTGCTGAAGTGCCGCCAGCGCCACGGCATTCAATGGGACATTCCGGGCTGATCCGTTCTTGGTTTGCGTCAGCCGGATTATCTTCCGCTTGAGGTCCACTTGTCCCCACTCCAGCGAGAATTGCTCTCCCCATCGCATCCCGGTATACACGCTCACCATAAAAGCGGGCGCTTGTGCTGGATTGTCGCGCTGGATAATGCCTAACAGCTTCCCGTATTCAGTTCGGCTTAGGAACCGCATCCGGGCGTTGTTCTCTGTTCGCAGTCGCACGAGACGCGCCGGATTACTCTCCACTTTTCCGTTCTCCATGCCAAGCCTGTACGCGAGTGACATGAACGCCCGATAGCGGTTTGCTGTTGCTGGTGTCTTGCAGTGTTTGGAGAGCCACTCGTTAATCTCTTGCGGCGTGATGGCAGACGCGGCCCGTTCTCCGAAGGGTTCCCGCAGTATCGAGTCTTTTGTCTTGTAGTGCGCGGTTGACTTGAGGTGAGTCTCAGCGTGTTCAACGGCCATCGCTGACAGATGACCAAACGTGACGACTTTGCCCGGCACGAGTTCAGGAAGTTTGACTTTGCGCCTCGCATCGGCCTTGCGCTTCTGGTAGAGGGCTAAGGCGTCACTCTTCCGCCCGGCTTTTTCCCTGTGCCGCTTCCCTTCGGCGTAGTAGTGAATCCAGTAGATCCCGGACCCGGCGGGATGCTCATAAACGCCCCTTACGGCCTTGGCTTTCATCTCTCCCCCTATAGGCCGGGATTGTAGCACAGCCACTGGGAGAATAACAGCCACCAAAACGGCCACCAGTAAGAGTACAGCCACCAGGGAATTTCTCTTTATTGTCTACTAAAATTATGATTCTATTTAGTTTATTTGGTGGGCCTGCAGGGATTCGAACCCCGAACCAAGGGATTATGAGTCCCCTGCTCTAACCGTTGAGCTACAGGCCCGAATTGCTAGCTATTATTGTATCTTGTTGATCTTGCGCCCTTCTTCAAGCCGCCTTCCGGAAAGGCGATTCGGCGCTGGCATTACTTCGTTTACCGTTCCTCTCCCCAGTTTTGCATGATCTCTCAGCAGGTGCCAGCTCATGGACTGCCAGCCGATGGATCTGGAAGATGCGAGCAAAGCATGCTTTCTGCAGGACCCGGTGGTCAGCAACTGTGCTCCGGCCCACTCCCAGCCAGGTCAAGACAACCAACAAGGCAATGCTCCAAATTGCGCCAATGAAGTCCTTTGGCTTGGTTTCATTCACTGCGAAAAAGCTTCAAACACCGTCATGCATCGAATGCTTCATACCACGTCGATTGTTCTGAATCGACGTGGCGCTCATCGCTGTATGCGCCCGCTCCCTCAGGCTCCACATCAGCAGAGCTCTGCCAAACCCTCAATATACTGCGCAATTCGAGGAATTGTTATACTTAGGCATGTTGTCTCTTCCCGGTGAAAACGAATTGGTGGTTTCCAGTTCGCGCGAAATCCCCTTCAACTACACTTCCGCAGACGACCGCCAGGCCATTGCGTTCCTGCTTGGCCCCGAGACCGTGCATGTTCTGGACGAGCTTCGCAGCGCCCGCGTCACAGGACGCTCCGCACGCCGTCTCATGCGCGTTTTTGGCGACGTGCTGATTCACCGGCGTAATCCCTATCTCTTTCAGGAACTGGTCGATTCCGCTCCCAGACGGCGGCGCTTTTTTGGAAATTTCGCCAAAGACATGGACGCCATCGCCAGGGGAGCAAAAGGCGATCGGCGCGTACTCGACACGCTCGACCGATGCCGCGAGCTGGTTGCGGAGTTTCGCGGCGATGTGGAAGGCATGCCCGAATTGCGCAACCGCATCAAGCGAGAACTGGGCTCCGTTATTGGCGGGAACAACGTTCTCTTCGATCCTTTCTCGCTGGTTTCTCACGCCACCGACGCGACGGATTGGCGCTTGCATCTTCCGCTCGCCGTGGTGACGCCGGACGTGGAAGCACACGTTGCTCCGCTATTGGCAGCCATTGCGCGCCTCGGCCTCAAGGCAATTCCGCGTGGAGCGGGCACCGGCCTCACCGGCGGCGCAGTGCCGCTGCGATCCGGCTGTATTGTGGTGAATACTGAAAAGCTCAACCACATTCGCGGTATCGGCCAAGGCGACTTTCAAATCGCGGATGGACGCGCGGCGACAGCCCCGGTGATGGAAGTTGAAGCTGGCGTAGTCACGGAAAGAGCCATGGAATACGCCAGTGAACGGGATCTGGTGTTTGCCACCGACCCCACCAGCGCCTGGGCCAGCACCGTGGGCGGCAACATTTCGGAAAACGCGGGCGGCAAGCTCGCCGTGCGCTGGGGAACCTGCATCGACAACCTGCTCGAATGGCAGATGGCGATGCCCAACGGCCAACGCTGGACCGTGCGGCGCACAAACCATCAGTTGCGCAAGATCATGCCACAGGACATGGTGACGTTTGACGTTTTGGACGAACAGATGTCGCCTGTGAAGCAGATTGAGCTGCGTGGCACGGAGATTCGCAAGAACGGGCTTTGGAAGGACATCACTAACAAGGCGCTGGGCGGTCTTCCGGGACTGCAAAAGGAGGGCACAGACGGCGTCATCACCTCGGCAAAATTTGTGCTCTATCCCGCGTACAAGGCAAGACAGACCTTGTGCCTGGAGTTTTTCGGGCCGGATTTCGATGAGGCCAGCCGCGTCATCCTTGAACTGTCGCGCGCCTTTCCCTTGCCCGCCGACGATCAGGAAGCGCTGCTTGCGCTCGAGCATTTCGACGACGAATATATACGCGCCATCGGCTATAAGGTAAAAGCGGCGCGCGCGCAGACTCCCCGCGCGGTGCTTCTCATCGATGTAGCCGGCAACAGCGCGGAGCAGGCCAGCCACGGCGTGGAGCGGGTTCGCGCGTTGCTTGCGGAGCATCCCAATACCATTCTTTTCGTCGCTCGCGATGACGCCGAGGCTCAACGTTTCTGGGCTGACCGCAAAAAACTGGGCGCGATTGCCCGCCGCACCAATGCCTTCAAGATGAACGAGGACATTGTCCTTCCCTTGGAAGCACTGGCTGAATTTGCCCATTTTGTCGATAGCGTCAACATCGAAGAGGAACGTAATTCTCAGATTCGCTTTGCCCAGCGCGCGGAAGAAATTCTGACCGCTCCGGCGGGCAGTGAAGACTCCGAAGAATCCGCCGCGCAGAATCCCGCCCGGTCTGAACTCTGCGCAAAATTCCGCCAGCAGGTGGAAAGCCTCGACGCGAAAACCCTGCGTTCGCTCACCGTCTTGCAGGAATTCCGCCACGGCCTGGAACGGTTGATGCGTGGATACCCGTCGGTGCTGAAGGCGCTCGAACAGGCTCATCAGGAAGTGCGCAATCGCCGCATCGTGCTGGCCACCCACATGCACGCCGGCGACGGCAATGTGCACGTCAACGTTCCCGTGCTCTCCAATGACAGGCCCATGCTGGAGCGCGCCGACCGCAGAATCGATCAAGTGATGGCCAAGGTGATTTCGCTGGGCGGCGTGGTTTCCGGCGAACATGGCATTGGCGTAACCAAGTTCAAATATCTTGAACCCGAACGCATCACGGAGCTTGCCGCCTATCGCCGCGAGGTTGACCCTGGCGGCCTCATGAATCCAGGCAAGCTGGAAGACTACGAGGTGCTTGGCCACATCTTCACGCCTTCGTTCAACCTGCTTGAACTCGAGGCCCGCATTCTCCAGCACGGGCAGTTGGAAGAACTCTCGCACAAGATTGCGCACTGTGTCCGCTGCGGAAAATGCAAGCCCAATTGTTGCGTCTACCATCCCGCGCGCGGCATGTTCTTTCACCCGCGCAACAAAAATCTGGCCATCGGCTCACTGATCGAGGCGCTGCTCTACGACGCGCAGCGAAAGCTCTCCACGCGCTTTGAACTGCTGCCGTGGCTGGAAGAAGTTGCCGACCATTGCACCATTTGTCACAAGTGCCTCGCTCCCTGTCCTGTGGATATCGACACCGGCGAGGTCTCGGTTCTCGAGCGCGAGATCCTCTCCGGCTGGGGCTACAAGCGCACACACGCCGCTACCCAGCTCACCCTGCGCTATCTGGACAGCCATTCGCCGGCCTTCAACAAGCTCTTCCGCGCCTCCGTCATTCAGCTAGGCGGCACGGCACAGCGCCTGGCCAGCAAGATGGTTGCACCGTTTCAACCTTCAGGCGGGACCTCGCAGTTCTATCCGCTGCAGATGCTGCGTTCATCGCTTCCTGCGTATCCCGGCCAAACCTTGCGGGACGTGCTGCCACACTGTGAACCGGATCAGGCTCTGCTCTTCGAGCCGGATCAGGCGACCGCCGCGGTTCAGGAACAGAAGACCGTCTTCTATTTTCCGGGGTGTGGCTCCGAACGGCTTTTCTCCGACATTTCCATGGCCACCATTCACATGCTGCTGGAACTGGGTACGCGCGTGGTGCTGCCGCCGCCCTTTCTCTGCTGCGGCTTTCCTGCCCATGTGAATGCCAAAACCGCCCAGCACTCGCGCACTGTTCTTCGCGATTCGATGCTGTTTGCCCAGATTCGCGAGATGTTCTCCGATCTTGATTTCGACGCTTGCGTCGTCACTTGCGGAACCTGCAAAGAAGGCCTTGCCGGAATGGACACGCAGAAGCTGTTCAAGCGGATTGTGGATGCGGGAGCCTACATGCTTGAGCGCGGCCTCAAAGTCGAGGGCGAAGGCAGCTATCTGTATCATGCGCCCTGTCACGACTCGCTCGACGGCAAGGCAACCGGCATCCTCAAGAAACTCGGCGGCTTCGGCTCCATAATCGCGGTGCCGCACTGCTGCTCAGAGGCCGGAACTCTCTCGCTGTCGCGTCCCGACATCACCGATTCCATGTTGGACCGTAAGCGCGAGGCGTTTGCCGAGGTCCTGAACGGCGCCAAGGCCACGGTGCTCACCAACTGCCCGTCCTGCCTGCAAGGCCTCGGCCGCAACAGGGACCTTGGCATCAAGCCATTGCACATCGCCGTCGCACTTGCTGAAAAGCACTCCGGCCCGGAGTGGAAGAGGAAGTTCCTTGCTCAGGCCGGCCGCGCCAGCACCATCAGCTTTTAGGCGGTTCTTCAGTTTATATAGCGTTTCCAACACCGCATCGAGTGGCTTTTCCCTGAGGAAAAAGGCCACTCGATGCGTGTGATTCGGTGTACAGCAATGGGAGAACCGCTATAGTCTCGGTTTCTATCCTGTCCGTCCACCTGTTTCCGAGGGCAGGCAGTTTCCCATCGCAGGCGGCGAGTCCACGTCACCGGACAGCCTTCTGGTCATTACCTGAAAGTGATAACCCATCACTGCCAGGGTCATGGCGGAGCCGATGGAATGCCGATAGCGGGTGGCTACTGTCAGCAGAAACTTCCAGTAACTCCAGCGCTGGCGGCCGAAGACTCCCTGGCGAAGGATGGAGGTGACGAAGGCTCGCGCATTGCTCATTGTCATCCATCTCTGCCTGGTCTTTCGCCCCCCGCGTTTTCGTTCACCGCTTCGCGGCTGGGTACGGCTCAGGTAGAGCTTGACGCGCTCATAGTATGCCTCGCAGGAGTAGATTCTCCTGAGCACTGAGCGATAACCCTCCACCAGCCGCGCCGCGTCCATGGTGGGAAGAAAGTTGAGCTTGTCGTCTGTGTTGTCGCCGTGGCCCACATCCAGAATCCTGCCTTCTTTCCATAACCGCCGGAATAGCTGGGTTCCGGGCATGGCTTGCAGCAGTCCGACCATGGCAATGGGTATGCCGCTCTTCTGGATGAACTCCACCATGCGGTCGAAGATGTCGTCGCGATCGGTATCGAAGCCAAGGATGAAGCCGCCCATCACCTGCATGCCATAACTCTGGATGGTGGCTACGCTGTCCAGCAGGCTGCGCCGCGTGTTTTGCAGCTTGTTGCTGGAGATCAGGCCCGATACATCGGGGGTCTCAATGCCCAGGAAGACAGAGTTGAAGCCCGCGTCCTTCATCAGTTGCATCAGTTCCGGATCGTCGGCCAAGTTCAGTGAAGCCTCGGTATTGAAGTCGAAGCTGGTTTTGTATTGGCTGCGCCATTCGGCCAGCGCCGCGCATAACTCCTTGGCGCGCGCCTTGTTGCCGATGAAGTTATCGTCTACGATAAACACCGATTCGCGCCAGCCGGCCGCGCGCAACTGGTCCAGTTCAGCAAGAACCTGGGTTACAGCCTTGGTGCGCGGCCGCCGGCCATAGATCTCGATGATGTCGCAGAACTCGCAGTTGAAGGGGCATCCGCGCGAGTATTGCACGGCCATGGTCGAATAGCGGCGCATCTTGATTAGACTCAGGTCGGGCAGCGGGCTGGTCTCCATCTCCGGCCTTTTGGCGTCCTGATAAACAGGCTCTGCCGTTCCATCTTCCAGGTCCCGCGCCAGACGGGCAATCAGGCTCTCCGCTTCGCCAATCACCACGTGGTCCGCCTTCAGTTCGGCCACCGACAGACTGCTGGCGATCGGTCCGCCCACCACCGTCCGCAATCCGCGCGCGCGGCAGCGCTCGACAATAGCCACCAGCGGCTCGCGCTGAATGTGCATCCCGCTCACCAGCGCCACATCGGCCCAGGCCAGGTCGCAGTCGCGGAGCCGCTCGACATTGGTGTCCACCAAGCGCTTCCTCCAGTTCTTCGGCAACAGCGCGGCCACTGTCATCAATCCGAGAGGCGGCTGCGCTGCGCGCTTGCCCAGAAACTTGAGCGCATGCTTGAAGCTCCAATAGGTATCCGGAAACTCGGGATAAATCAACAAGGCATTCATAAACCGCCTCTTTAAGGAAGATGGACCGCTGTGAGCGTAAATCGCCCCATTCGGTTCCGGCAACTGGCTCCAGCGCATCGAAAACCGGATGGGGGTATTCCAAGCGGCACGCTGTTTCGCATTCAGAATCTTCTACTCAACTCTGCAAAGATGTACTAAAGGAACCACTGCGGCGAAAACAGCGCCATGTTTTTTGCAAACACCTGCGAACGCTTCTCGTTGCCTGCTGTTTTCTTCGGTGTCCGTTTTCAGGGCGTGAAACGGCTGTTTCCAAGTCAAACTGCCTGGGATAAAATGCGCCGTTTCTGTTGGCCCGCTCGGTAATCAAGCCCAAATTAAATTTAATAAACTTCCGTATGTTGTTGATAAACAACAGTATAAACAAAATTGATTTTTATTGAAATGTTTTAAAGACTTTCCCGACCATAGTGTGGGAATGTCTTCCCTGTCTCATGCAAGGCTTTACAGCGCAAGTCTTCATGTTGTGAGTGAACCGATGCGCTTGCAGCCTATCTCTCAATGGAACTCCCCCTCCCGAAGAGGTCAACATGCGTTATCGTTTCAGCTTCCGATTTGTGAATTCAGCCGCAGCACTCTGCTGCCTGCTCGCCTTAACCGCCTTTACGGCCGACTCACGGCAGGCCCGGTCCCAGACCCCCGCCGCCGCTCAAAGCACTCAAACTTCCACCGTGACCGGTGCTTCAGTGCGTCTTGCAAGGCACACCGCGCGTCCGGTGCTGGATGGAACCGCCATCCGGATCAGCCATTACAGTCCAGAGCAGAAGCTGCGCCTGGCACTCTTTGTCCAACGGCCGCACATGGCCGAAGAGGAGAAGTTTCTGCAGGAGTTGCAGACCAAGGGTTCGCCCAACTTCCACAAATTTCTCACCGCCGAGGAGTGGAACGCGCGCTTTGCGCCTTCTGCCGAGGATGAGCAGAAGGTGGTGGATTGGGCCGAAAGCCAAGGTCTCGCCGTCACCAACCGCTTTGCCAATCGGCTGATCGTGGACGTCGAGGCTCCGGCCGGCGTGATCGAGAAGGCGCTGGGCATAACGATCAACAACTATCAGGTCGGCGAAGAGGTGGATTTTGCCAACGACAGAGACCCGCTGATTCCGGCCCATCTCTCCGGCATTCTCAGCAGCGTGCTTGGGCTTAACAGTATTGTGAGAGCGCACCGGCAAGGGACTGGCTCCAAAGCTAAAAAGGGTCCAGACTATGTACCCGGTCCAATCTATACCCAGGCAAAATCCTCACAGGGTGAAGGCGACCCCTCCAAAAGGCCGTCGAATCAATCCTCTCCAAGAGCGAGCGCTTTATCATCCCCGAAGCCCAATATGGTGGACACCTCGGCTGGCTGGCTCATGGAACCAGGCGATATCCAAGGTTCGCAGGCCTATGATTACTCGGCGCTCAGCGCGCTGGGCCACTGCTGCAACCCGCATAACGATTCCACCGGTTCTCCGGCTGATTCCTCCATCGGCCTTGCTTCCTTCGGAGGCTTCAACGACAGTGACGTAACGACCTTTTTCCAGTACTACGGCATGGCGTGGAACTACACGGTCTACGCGATCGATGGTTCGAATCCTCCGCCCGGTGCGAAGTGTACCACCGACTGCACCCTCAACTCGGACGATGGGGAAGGCCCCCTGGATCTCGAGTATTCGACCGCCATGGCCAACAGCTACGGCTCGGTGGCCGATACCGCGCATGTCTACATCTACGAAGGCGTCAATAACCTCTGCTCCACCATCGCGGACGTGTACAACTTCATGCTCAGCGACGGAAATGCGAGGTCGCTTTCCACCAGCTATGGATGGGCGGAATCGGATCTATTCAATGGCTGTGGCGATGAGACTGCCATGCATGGCATCTTCAACTCGATGGCGGGGGCAGGCTGGACGCTGGTGGCGGCGGCCGGCGACGATGGATCGACCGACATCTGCGACAGCTCAAAAGACACCGCTACTGTGTCAGTAGACTATCCTGGCTCCGATCCGAATTTTGTTTCCGTTGGCGGCACCAGGCTTGACCTTGACTCGAATGGAAACTTCGTCAGCGAGATCACCTGGAATAGTGGAGGCTCCCCCGGATGCTGGGGCGCAGGAGGGGGCGGGGTGAGTTCGTATTTCTCCCAGCCCTCCTGGCAAAACGGCCTCACGTACCTGGAGTCGATCGCCGGTCAGGAGTATGTGGTCTCCGGCAATACGATGCGTTTTGTGCCTGACATCTCACTCAACGCGGGCGCCGGCCAGTACTACTACGACGGGGGATGGGATAGCGTCTACGGCACCAGCATCGGTGCGCCCGAACTGGCCGGATTCTTTGCCCAGGAGAACTCCTACCTCAACTTCATCGGCCACATCTGCGGTTCCGACGGCACCAGCCGGTGCGAGCCAATCGGCAATCCCAACTGGATCCTCTATGGAGAAGGCAAGAACCCGAGTGCGCCCCATTATCCTTTCTATGACATTACCTCGGAATGCAATTACAGTGGCACAGGCTTGGGTTTAGGCCTCACAGAATACTGCGCCGACTCCGGCTACGACCTGGCCACCGGCTGGGGCACGGCCAACATGCTCCAGCTCGCCTGGACGATCAACTGGGACACCATTCCCGCCGACGGTTCGCCTTCGGTCAACTTCTCCAGCTCCAATCCCGCCACCGGCGTCTGGTACAACAGCAACCAGAACGTCGATTGGACCGTCTCCGACAGCGGCAGCGGCGGCCTTCCGGCGCCAGGCGTCGCCGGTTTCACGCAGGGATGGGATTCAGTTCCCACCGACCCCTACAGCGAGCCGAACGGCGGCTCCGGCAACTCCTTTTATAGCGGCCCGGAATTTCCCAACGCCACCAGCGGCTGCCTTGGGCTAAACAACACCAATTGCGGCTATAGCCCCGGTCAGGGCTGCCACACTGTCCACGTCATGGCTTGGGACAATCAGGGCAACTCCACCGGAGACCAGACCTATGGCCCGCTCTGCTATGACACCGTAGCCCCCACCGTCTCCATCAACACCTCAGTGGCGGTCTCCGGAACCGGATGGTTCAACATCTCCACCGGCGTTCCGAATGTTTCTTTCTCTGCCACCGATCCCGGCGGAAGCAACGCCTCGGGCGTGCAAACCATCTACGGCGTCCTCGGCCCCACCACCTGCTCACCCTCCAACATGAGCACCTGCCAGACCTATGGCGGTCCCTTCCCCATCCCGCAGGGAGCTAGTCCCGTGATGGCCTTCTCAAAGGACAATGCCGGCAATTACAGCTCTGTCGACTCTGTTACCTACTATGTCGACACCGTTGCGCCGGTGACCACGATCAGCGTCGTTGGCGAATGGAACAATAACACCTCAACCTCGGCCGTGACTGTGAATCTGACTGCCACCGACGCTACCAGCGGCGTGCAGACAACCTACTACACCCTCAATGGCGGACCGGCCAATGTCTACTCGTCGCCCTTCGTGATCTCCGCTGCCGGCAGCCATACGCTCAAATACTGGAGTGTTGACTACGCAGGCAACACAGAAGCCAAGCACACTAAAACCTTTGCCATCCAGTCGCCGACTACGGCCACGCTGGTTGCATCGCCCAATCCATCAGTGCTCGGCCAATCGGTTACCATGACGGCAACCATCAAGGCTACCCTCACCGGCACGCCCACCGGTTCCGTGGTCTTCTGGAATGGCGCCACCAACCTGGGCACTGCAAAGCTCTCCGGCGGCATTGCGACGCTCTCCACCACAGCTCTGCCCTTGGGCGCCCTCACCCTGCAGGCCTCGTTCTTGGGGTCCACCTACTACGCGGCCACCAACTCCGCTCCCTTTGACCAGACAGTTAATGAGAGCACCACCACTACAGTGTCATCATCCCCGAATCCTGCGGCCTTCGGACAATCTGTCACTTTGACCGCGACCGTCGCGCCCTCCAACTCCGGCACTCCCACTGGCACTGTAGGATTCTATGTCAGCGGCAATTTTGTCGGCTCTGCACCAATGAGCGGCAGCGTTGCCACAGTTGCCACGACGTTTGTTCCGGGCTCCTACGCCATCACCGCGGTCTACTCCGGCGACGCCACGTACCTCTCAAGCACTTCCAGCAATACGCTGACCGAGACTGTGGCCAAAGCCAGCCAGACCATCACCTTCCCGGCGATCACAGGCACACAGTACGCCCTGTCGAATCTGGCGCTGACAGCCACGGCCAGCTCCGGGCTGCCGATCAGCTACTCTAGCACCACAACTACAGTCTGCACCGTCTCGGGCGGCACGCTGTCGCTGCTCACCTCGGGCACTTGCGTAGTCCACGCCGCGCAGGCCGGCAACAGCGACTACAGTGCGGCTGCCACAGTTGCGCAGAGCTTTGCCGTCCACGCTGTGAGCCAAACCATCACCTTCCCGGCCATCACGCAAACTCCGTTCGCACTGACGCAGATCACGCTGGTGGCCACGGCCACCTCCGGCTTGCCGGTCACCATCACCTCCATCACCCCGACGGTCTGCACGGTTTCCGGCTTCACGGCATCGCTGCTAGTTCCAGGAACCTGCGTGCTTCACGCCGCGCAGGCGGGCAACAGCGACTACTCTCCCGCACCGACGCTCGCGCAGGACTTCACCGTGGTCAAGGCGCAACAGAGCATCACCTTCCCAGCTATCACCGGAACCCAGTACGCCTTGTCGAAGGTGACACTGACAGCGACGGCCAGCTCCAGCCTGGCGGTCGCCTACACGTCCACCACGCCCACCGTCTGCACCGTCTCAGGCAGCACGGCCTCGCTGCTCGCATCGGGCACCTGCGTGCTGCACGCCAATCAAGCGGGCAACACCCTTTACGCCGCCGCCTCCATGGTTGCGCAAAGCTTCAGCGTGCATCTGATCGCGCAGACCATTACCTTCCCGGCGATTACCGGTACGCAGTACGCCGGGTCGCAACTAACTCTGACGGCCACGGCCAGCTCCGGCTTGGCGGTCAGTTACACGTCCACCACGACTACGGTCTGCACGGTTTCGGGCAACACGGCCTCGCTGCTCACGGCGGGGACCTGCGTCCTGCACGCCTCGCAGGCTGGCAACAGCGATTATGCCGCCGCCCCAACGCTCGCACAGAGCTTCGCCGTGAAGGCAGCAGTCAACTGATAACTCGCAAGAAAGCGGGGACCGCTCTTGATGCGCTCCCCGCTTTCTTTTTCACCTGGCCGGCAGGCGCTGACCCACACCCACATCAGGTCAGGATCGTCGAGGCTGGAAGGACGCAAGGCGATTCTCTGTTGAAAGGAACGGCCCCTCTGGTTGGCTCAGAAAAACAGAGCGGGAACGCCGCAAGACCCAAGCCAAATTAATGCTTAAGTTTGTGATACTCTGAGACCGTTTTCGGAACTATTACTCAGACGCGTTGCCGGGAACTGTGCTAGACTTCCACCGTCTTCGAACGAAGACAAGAATCTGTTGCCTGCATCCTGGCAGGCCGTCCGGGCAGATCGTCCGGGGCCAGAAGTAAAAATCAGCGGACGAATCCACCCCTCGCAAAGGAGCTATTCAGCCATGATTTCCCTGTTCTGGTCCGTCCGCCCGGCGATTTCAGCCTCGAAGAGCGCGCTGGGACGATGCGCGTTGGCATAAGCCAGGGTGGAGCGCTTGGGAGCGGCAGGCAGGCCCAGATGCCGCAACTTGCCTTCACTGGCGGCCAGGCCGTTGGTAATGTCGCGCAGACTGTTGACCGAGCCCAACTGACAGAACAGCATCGCCACAAACTGGCCCCAGCAGGTGAAACCCTTGGCGTTGCGTTCAGCATCATGCGCGCGGACAGCGGAATCGAAGTCCGCGCGTGGAATCAGCTTCAAAACTTGCGAGAAAATGCTGCATACTGCGGACAAGGCTGCGTCCTCCTCTGATGGCCAAGTTCAGACAAACCCAACCTATCAGATCGACGCAGCCTTACCCCCGCACTTCCACTACTGGCACAACTCCTGTCTTGGACAAGAGTGAAAGCAAATATAATAAACAGTTTACAGAAGTAATCCTACCGAGAAGATTGGCCTGGTTTTCGGTACACTTGGGCCTGTTATTCGCTTTCGGTACGCTTCGATACAGTGCCGGAACATCGGCACTGTATCGAAGCGAATATGGCGACTCTCGTATCCACCGCACCCTGGTCGCCGCAAAGCACACAGCATAAAGCGATCATCAGCAATTCGTGAAAGTCATGTAAGGCGGCATTGCCGCAGCGCGGGTCCTCAAGCCCTTCCCAACAGGAACCAAACTGCTCCAGGGTTTCTTTGCAGGACATGAAATCCTCCTGCAAGAAACCTCAAGCCTTCCAATGACAATGGAAGTACCAACCGTGGTTCAACTGAATTTCAAATGCGATTGCCCTGGGACAGAAGCCGCTATGGTTGACAATAGCCTCATGGAAACTCTACGCATCGACAAGTGGCTCTGGGCGGCGCGCTTCTTCAAGACGCGGGCGCTGGCGTCGAAGGCTTGCGACCTGGGCCGCATCCGCTCGAACGGCGTCGAGGCCAAGCCAGCCCGCGAGGTCCACGTGGGCGACAAGCTGGAAGTGAAGAACGAGGGCGGAGACTTTCAGATTGAAGTGCTGGCGCTGAGCCAGATGCGTGGTCCCGCGGCCGTGGCGCAGACGCTCTATCGCGAAGCCGAGGCCAGCAAAGCGGCGCGGGCCAAGGCGGCCGAGGAGCGCAAGGCGATGCAGCAGTTTGCGCCTCTGCCCGAGCACCGGCCTTCCAAGCGCGACCGGCGGCGCATTATCCAATTCCGCGGCGGAGCGTAGCTGTTCTATTGTTCCCAGTGCCCGATCAGCAACAGGCTTGCGGTTCCCGGCGTCTCGGCGATCGAACTGCTGGCGCTCACGTAGTAGTTGTGCATGATCAGTGTGACCCTGGTTCCTCCCGTCACCGCAATGTGCACGGGCTGCGAAAGCACATAATGCGGATTGGCCGTCGTGGAGCCTGCCCTGTTTGCCACAAAGCCGGTCATCGACTCATAGTCTCCAGTTACCGTGTCGAGATACCACTCGGCTCCGAAGGGCAATGCCTGGTCGTAGTCGGCCTCGGCGAAGAGATAGTCGATGACAAAGGTTCTGTTTGCCGGAATGGCGATGCACAGATAGCCCTTGCTCGCCGGTTGGGGATAGGTGTCGAACTGCTGAAACTGCTCATAGGCGCTGGGGCTGCCATCCGGCACAAAACAGGACTGCGCCTGGTCGCTGGGAATCTGCAACTGCGGGTCATTGGAAGGCGAGTTGGGAAATCGGGAGTGGCGTATGTGGTGAACCTGCCCGTAGAGCGGCAACGAACAGAGGAAGACGCCGGCAAGAACTGCGCGAGAGAAGCGATGGCACATTTTTGTTCGACCTGAAGGCGGATTGAGTTGCAAATACAGCTACAAGACGCAAGAGGTGGCGCGTTCGTTTGCTCTTGTCGGAGAAGCGGTTTTGCCAATGAAGCTGGCCGTTTCTAGAGATTTGGCCAGCAGCATCCTGATAACTGTCCCCGTATTTCTCACGCTTCATGGGCTGAAAGCACATGCGGCTGCGGCATCAATTCTGTCAGCGCAATGCCGGACAGAATCAGCAGCGCGCCGCTGGCGGGGCGAAGCCCGAGCCGCTCGCCGGTCACCAGGAACGAGGTAATCCAGGCAAAGACCGGTTCCAGCGTCAGTAGCAGTGCGGTATGGGTCGAGGGCAGCACGGACTGCGCCCAACTTTGGATGGAGAAGGCGACTGCGGTGGAGAGCACGGCGGAGACGCCCAGCGCCACGGCCACTTGCGGTGTCCATGCAATGTGCGGATGCTCGATCAGCGGCAGGCTCAGCGCCATGAAGACCGCGCAGAAGCCCACCTGCAGCAGCGCCAGTGGCTGGAAGGCGATGCGTGGCGAGACGTGGCTCAGCGCCAGGCAGTGGAAGGCGAATCCGAGGGCGCAGCCCAGAGTGAGCACGTCGCCCAGGTTGATGGAAGTCATGTCGGGCAGCAGGTGCGCCGCCTGGCCCAGCAGGGAAGCCGGGGCTGAAGCCGGAACGGCTGGCGCGGTCAGCAGCACGATCCCGATAAAGGCCAGCGCAGCGCCCAGAAAGGCATTCCAGCGCGGAGGCCTCGCTCCTGGCGGGCGCAGGCCGGGAATGGTCGAGAGCAGCGGCACCATCACCACCATCAACCCGGTAATGAATGCCGACTTCGAGGGCGTGGTGCGGGCCAGTCCCGTGGTCTGGAACTGATAACCGAAGGCCAGGCAAAAACCCACCAGCGCCCCGGCCGCAACCTGCCATCTACGAATGGCGCGCCAGTAGCGATGATAGGCCACCCCCAGCACCGCGAAGGCCAGAGTCATTCGCACCAGGTTGAAAGCTGCGGGCGTGGCGTCGGCCAGCGCCCCCTTGACCACCACAAAGGTCGATCCCCATACGGCAACGACAAACAACATCAACAGGTAGGCGCGGAGTTTCATCTCTTTGGATTATGCCAGCCGAGGGCGTGTTAGAGCGGAACCAGAGTCACTGTGGCCTAATAAGTTCCACGAAGGTCGCTGCTCCCTGCTGGTCGCGTCGACTTGAGCGCTTCGGTTTCGGGATACATCAACTCTGGTTCCGCTATAGCTGGCTGGCATAATCCTGCGGTAAGTGCTGGCGCGCGCAACAGACTATTGCCCGGCGGCCCATTCCACCATGGCCAAGGTGAGCAGCAGCACGCGCTTCAGCCCCAGGTCGCGGTCCTTGCCTGAGTACCACTCACCCAAGGTGTGCGCGCCGCCACCGTCGCCACCCGCGCCCATTGACAATGCGGGGACGCCCAGCGCGAGCGGGATGTTGGCGTCGGTCGAACCAAGGCGCAGTTCGCTCCGCAGGCCCAGATGGCGGTCCACGGCGAGGAGAGCTTCCATCAGCGGCGAGCCGGCGGGCAGGTGCGCGGCGGGCCGGTCGCCAATCGAGTCGATGGTGAAGGCCAGCAGGCCCCGGCCGTGCGCGGCGGCTGATTTTGCCTGCACGTTGCAGTGCTCCACGGCGTCTTCTACGGCGCGATGCAGTGCCACCTCCAACCGCACGAGCTGTTCGGGACTGGTGGAGCGAAAATCGACCGAGGCCTGCGCCTTCTCGGGGATGGAATTCACGCTGGTGCCGCCGGCAATCGTTCCCAGATTGAGCGTGGTGCGCGGCTCTACGGGCAGAGGAGTTCCGGCCAGCACGGCCAGCGCCGAAGCCAGTGCGGCGATGGGGTTGGGCGTCCCCGCATCTGTAAAGCTGTGGCCGCCGGGGCCAGTGAGGGTAACCCGGAAGCGGCGGCTGCCCAGGGCCTGGGTGACAGCCGATTCGGCGCCCGCGCCATCGAGCACAATGTGCGCCGCGATGCGGCCTGCCAGCGCTCTTTGGTTGTAGACGTGGCGGACGCCGCGCAGATCGCCTTCGCCCTCCTCGCCCACGTTGGCCAGGAAAACCAGCGGCGCGGGCAATTTCGCCCCGGATTCAATCAGCGCGTGGGCGATGGCCAGCATTCCCGCCAATCCGGCGCCGTTGTCGCAGGCGCCAGGAGCCACCAAGCGGTCGCCGTCCACCACGGGCATAAGCCGCGTCCCAGCCGGGAAGACGGTGTCCAGGTGCGCGGAAAGCACAACCACGGGGCCGGTGCTCTCCGGGGGCAGCGAGGCTGCGTGCAGCCAGCCGAAGACGTTGCCGAGGTTGTCGGTTTCCACCCGGCTGAGACCGGCTTCGGCAAAACGGGCGGCCAGCCACCCAGCCCGCGCCTGTTCGCCAAAGGGTGGCGCTGGAATGGCCACCATCTCCGCTTGCCAGTCCATGATAGTTTTGGGATTGCCGTGCAGCCAGGCGAAGGCGGCGTGGACTGGCCGCTGAGCAGCCAGCGCCGTCACGCGAGAGAAAAACGAGTTGTGAAGGGAAGGCGCCATACGGATGGCTTTAGGGTAGCAGGAGCTGTCTGAAAGGGCAGATTCACTCGATAGCCGGCCTAACGGCCAAGCAGGTCTGGAGCTACGGATGAAGCATCTCGGAGAAATGCCGCAAGAACATTCCGCAGATCACCACCGGATTTGCGTGCAGCATCGCGGATGCAAAGGGGACAGCCGGCATCGGCAGCATCGCAAGGGTGATGCAGAACAACCGCGGGCTGCGCTCCACTACGCGGCTGAATCCCGTGAGTATCTTTTCGAGCGATGGAACCAAACGGCTTATTGCGGAACTGCGCAAGGCTGCCGGCAATGCACAATAGGCGGCGGGACGGAGTGGATTGCTCAACATCACCACCAGCGTTTGCAACATAACGACAAAGAGGTACCTGCCCCAGTCCCAGCCGAACAGGAAGATAGGCAAGGAAGCGGCAAAGGGAAGCACAAGAAGCGCAACGAGATGGCCCACACTAGCCTTCTTGACCAAAGCGTGAATGGCCATGATTTCAACCGCGCCCGCGAGCGCAAAGATAGCCAGGAATCCCAAAAAGCGCCACCCGGCATACGCCGAGTTGGACACGGTATCCGCAACGGTCCAGTTCAGCGCATCGACCGCGGCCGGAAAATTGTCATTGCCAGACTTGCATACGGTAGGAATTGAAAACTCGTGCCAGCTGAGGCAAATGGCCTGAGCGGCGCGAGTGTCGCCGTGCGAGCGAACGGCAGCCGCCGTGGCGGCCAGCGACGGCGCAAAACTGAGCGCAAGCAAGAGAGCGATGAACCATCCTCTGAAGCGCAATCTGGACAAGGTGAATCCGAGAATCAGGAGATTGAGCGGAAACCAGCAGAAAAGAAAGAGGCCTTCGTGGAGCAGAGCCAGCGCGAGCGACAAGGTTCCAGCAATGCAGAGGAGGAGGGTTGTGCGGCGCGTGCGAATGCCCAGGCTCGTTGTCTCTCCGCGCAAGGCATAGTGGGCAAGGATGACATTGAGAACCGTCGCACAAACGAAAAGCACGTCTTTACGCATGAACGAGCCGTAAGGGACAGACTCGGCGGAGAACAGCAGCATGGCCGGATTGAAGAGCAGCCCAAAGCGCCATACAGCCCGGCCACCCAGGCGGAAGATTCCGTGCAGCACGTAGCAGCAAAGCCCAAGGTAGACGGCTGTGGTGGCCGTGGCCCAGACGGGGAAGAACCCAAGACCGGTCAGCCGCATGAGCACAGTCAGAGCTTCCCCGCCCAAGCCGCGCCGCACGAAACCCGCGGCATAGTCGATCATCCACTCCGATGCGTTCCAATCCCGGCCCGGCCCATGCAGGAAGGCGCCGTATGCCTCGACAATACGGATACAGACGAGCACAAGCACCGTAACGGAGAAGGCGATTTCCGGGAGGTACTCAACGGCTTGGTCAAAAATCGTGGCCCTTTTGATGCAGTTGGCCCCACATTCCATGCCTTCGTTGCGGGCCATGATTTGAAGCTCCCTTTTCAAGAAACTCAAAGCGGCTGAGAACACCGCTCATCCTGCGGTTAAGCCTTCAATCAGTCTCGTGGGCAGATTCCCGCTCGTCATACTCGACCGAATGCAGAAACAGCCCCCGCGCGGGTGCCGTGGGCCCGGCCGCGGTACGGCTGCGGGCTGCGAGAATCCCTGGAATCTCTTCGCACCGGAGGCGTCCCCTGCCCACATCCAGCATCGTTCCCACCAGGTTGCGTACCATGTGGTGCAAAAATCCGTTGCCCCGGACACGATAGATCAGCAGATAGCCGTCTTCGATCCTTCGCTCCTCCCAGGCCGAGGAGAAGATTCTTCTGACTGTTGGTGCAGTTGGCGGTTCGATCTGAAATCCCTCTCTTGGGAGGGGTCTTGGCTCCGCATCCGGATCGAGGCTGCGGGCAGTCAGCTCCGGGTCGGTGGCCGCAAAGCTCAGAAAATCGTGTTCGCCTGCAAAAAAACCGGCTGACCTTTGCAACTTTTCCAAGTCCATCGGCCAGGGGCAGGCATGGACGTAGCGGGCCAGGAAAGGCGGGCAAATCTCGCCCCGATAGACCCGATACTCGTAGGTCTTGGCCACGGCCGAGTGCCGCGCGTGGAATGTACTTCGTACAGTTCTCGTCTCGATGATTCGAATCGCTGGAGGAAGAGTCCGATTGAGGGCGCGTTGAAGGTTCTTCGCCGGAATGGGGGCTGCCAGCGCGAAACTGGCCACCTGGCCGAGTGCATGGACGCCGGCGTCGGTGCGCCCCGAACCCTGAGGAAGAGGCGATTCTCCTGTAACCCGTCCCAACGCGGCCTGCAATTCGCCCTGAATGGTGCGTTCGCCCGGCTGCACCTGCCAGCCGCGAAACTCCGTGCCGTCGTAGCTGAGAGTCAGCTTCCAGGTCTGGAGCGTAAGCGCGGGTTGGAGAGGGGCCTGCATAGAGATGAGCGTTGACAACAGGTTATCCGACTGAGCGGCTTGTGTGCAGAGAGTGCGTTCCGCTCAACCGGTGCCTGGCCCCACAGCCGGTGGCTGCCTGCGTTGAGAGAGTGCGAGTGGGATATACTCAGCTTTCTGAGCGTGATGGCGACCGGGCTGCCGAGAACGGCTGGGAAGGGAATGAAAGGAACTATATCCCTGAGACGGGCGGTCTGGAACGAATTGGGAGCCGCGCGCGTATTGACCGATAGGCGGGAAGCCGTCTGCCAAGCAGCAAGCGGAAATTGTCCTGGGAAATCACAAATTTGCGTCCGGAGAGGCACTCCGGGCGTCTTTGAGAATGGCGCCCCACATGCCTCGGCAATTCCCAAAGAGGAACCATGTCCCAGGGAGAATCATGTCATGGAGAGGAATCATGCAATTGTTCGGTACAAGCGTGTTTGAGAAGCAGGAGACCGCGTGCACTCTTCGCGGACAGGCAGGCAACCGGCTGCGCGCGGTAGCGGCGGTCATGCTGATGTTGACGGCGGGAATGCCCTCTGGATTTGCCCAGCAAACGCCGGGAGCGGGAGCAAAGACTCCGGAAAAAGCGGCCTCCGAGTTGCCCGGGGCTCCAGCGCCGGTGCTGACAGAGCCGTTGAACCTGCGCTCGAGCGCACGGGATTTTTCAAAGCCCGCGGGCAGGCTTCTGGGCAACCCGATCAACGAGTATCGGCCGACCTCGATTGGCAAGGCCAGCTTTGCGAACTCCGTGCGGCTCACCGACCTAGTGAAGGACGGCAAGATCTACCTGAGCCTTTCCGACGCCATTGCGCTGGCTCTTGAGAACAATTACGACATCGCTATTGCCCGCTACGATCTGGATATTGCGGACACGGATATTCTGCGCACGCGCACCGGGCAAGCCCCGCTGGGCGCGCCCTCCGGGCTGATTACCGGCACGCTGGGCGGATCCACCTCGACATTGACCACGGGCGGCGGTCCGGGCGGAACGGCGGTTGGCTCGGGCGGCGCGGGTTCCGGCAGCGCCGGATTGGTGTTGACGACGCAGGGCGCTGGTCCCGCTCCGGAAGCGCTGGAGCCTTCCGTCACGGCCGCCATCCAGTTCGACCGCGACCACAACCCCTCCACCAGCTTCTTTGCGGGCGGCACCAGTACGACCAATATTTACGACTTTGCCTACAATCAGGGCTTCGTCACAGGCACGAACTTCCAGTTTGGCTTCAACAATGCCTACGCCACCACAACCAACGGCACTACGGTCTACAGCCCCCAGTTGAGTTCCGACTTCAAGGCTACGGTTACGCAGCACCTGTTGCAGGGAGCCGGCATCTGGGTGAACAAGCGTTTCATCTACCAGGCGGCCAATAACCGGCACATTACCGACTCGTCGTTTCGCCAGCAGATTCTCTACACCGTCAATCAGGTGGAATCTATCTACTGGGGACTTGTGCAGGCTTATGAGGATGTGCAGTCGAAGGAGCGCGCCCTGGAACAGAGCACTAAGCTGGACAGCGACGACCGCAAGCAGTTGGAGATCGGCACAGTGGCACCGCTGCAGGTGGTGCAGGACGACTCAAGTGTAGCCAGTGACAAGCAGGCGCTGATCAGCGCACAGAGTTCCCTCAATTATCAGCAACAGATTATCAAGCAGGCGATTGCACGCAACTTGAACGATCCGGCGCTCTCGGTTGCTCCTGTCGTTCCCACTGATCGCGTGACCATCGAGGAAATTCCCGAGGAGAAGCAGCCGGTCGAGGCGTTGGTACAGGAGGCTTTTCAGCAGAGACCGGAACTGGAGCAGGCAGTGCTCACGCTCCGCAATGATGAAATCACGCTGAAGGGCGCGCGCAATGCGCTCTTGCCCACATTTGACATCTTTGGGTACTTGGCCGGACAGGGCATCGCGGGCTCGAAGAACAAGAATCTGGATTGCTCCTTTTATCCAGGCGGCGTTTGCCCGGCGATCCCCGCCTCGGGCTATGGAACGGCGCTTGATAACGCCTTCAACAACTCGGCCCCGGATAAGGGCATCGGTTTCAACATCAACATCCCCATCGGCAACAAGTTTGCACAGTCGGTGCAGGCGCGCTCGCTGATGGAGTACCGCCAGGCTGAGTTGCGGCTGGAGCAACTGTATACGCAGATCCGGATGCAGGTGGTGAATGCCCAGTTCGCACTGATCAACGACCGGGCGCAGGTCCAGGCTTCAATCGCTGCCAGGGACTTCCAGCAACAGAGCGTCGACGCCGAGATCAAGAAGCTGCACCTTGGCGCTTCCACCTCGGCCAATGTCCTGCTTCAGGAACGTAACCTCGCCACTGCCGAGGACACCCTGATTGCAGCCAACGCCGCCTATGCCAAGGACCGCGCCGGGCTTTATCAAACGCTGGCTTCTACCTTGCAGCACTACGGCATCAACCTGAGCGAGGCAGCATCGGGAGATGTAAAGACGGCGCCTGCCGTTCCCGGAGTAGCGCCTGCCAAGAGTGGCAAAGAGCCTTCGACGGCTCCGCCCGCCAGCCGGTAGTTTTTCAGTAGTTCAAAAATGAAGAAGCCCGGCCAACTGCCGGGCTTCTTCATTTTATTGGATGGATGCTTGAAAACCCAGAATTCCGGTCTACCGCTCCGCCACCAGGTCCAGCAGGTCGAAGAACTCCGGGAAGCTGATGGCGGCTGCCCCGGCACCCTGAATTAGCGTCTCCCCTTCGGCGCGCAGCGCTGCCACGCTGAAGGCCATGGCGATGCGGTGGTCGCCGCCTGAGTCGATGGTGGCGCCGTGCAGCGTCTGGCCGCCGGGCACGTCAAGGCCGTCCTCGAACTCGGTGACCTCGGCGCCCATAGCGCGCAAATTCTTCGCCACCAGCGCTATCCGGTCGGACTCTTTCACGCGCAGTTCCCTGGCGTCGCGGATGCGGATACCCCCACTGGTGTAAGGCCCAATGGCAGCCAGAACCGGCAGCTCGTCGATCAGTTGCGCGGCCAGCGCCCCGCTGATGGTGGTTGATCCCAGACCTTCGGCCGGCGCCGACACCTGCACAGTGCCCACCAGTTCCGCATTTTTCTCTTCAAGATTGAGCACGCCGATGCGCGCCCCCAGCGCTGTCAGCACATCCAGCAGCGTGGCGCGCGTGGGGTTCAGACCGAGGGAATCCAGCACCAGGCTGGAGCCAGGGAACAAGGCTGCCGCGCACAGAAAGAACGCTGCCGAGGAGATGTCGCCCGGTACGGCGGCGTCGATGGCGTGGAGCGCCTGCGGTCCGGCAATCGACACCGAGTCCAGCGTGCGAGTCAGCGTGGCGCCAAAGGCACGCAAGGCCAGTTCGCTGTGGTCGCGCGTGCGCACCGCCTCGCGCACCGTGGTAGTGCCGGTGGTCTGCAACCCGGCCAGTAGGACTGAGGTTTTGACTTGCGCGCTGGGAACCGGCGTGGTGTAGTCGATGGCCTTCAGCGCGCAGCCTTCTATGGTCAGCGGCGCATGGCCCTCGGTGAGCGTCAGCCGCGCGCCCATCGCCTCCAATGGCTTGCGAATCCGTTCCATGGGCCGACGAGAAAGCGACGCGTCGCCCACGAGCGTAAAGCGGCCCTGCTGCGGCGCAAGCAGGCCGGAGATCATGCGCATCGTGGAGCCGGAGTTGCCGCAATCCAGCGGAGTCTCAGCCGGCGTCACGCGACCGCCCACGCCCGTCACTTCCACCGAACTGTCTTCGAGCCTTCGCACGCACACGCCCAGCGCTTCCATGCAGCCCAGCGTCGAGGCGCAATCGGCCCCGGTAGAAAAGTTGGTGAACCGCGAAACGCCTTCCGCAAACGCGGCCAGCATTCCATAGCGGTGGCTGATGGACTTGTCGCCGGGCAGGCGCAGGCTTCCATAGACATTCTTTGCCGGACGGATGATGCGTTCTTCTTTTCCAGTGTGCAAGGCGGCTCCGGGGTGAAATTCGTTCTCTCTTTGAGTTTAACGAATAGTGAAGGTTCAAAAATTCGATAGTGTTGTCTTTCCGCGGATATGCTAGAATTCTCACGTTTTTGGTTCGTTTGAATTCACGTTCCGTTTTTCAAGTCCCTGCTCCCTTTCCTCCTTCTGCTCCGGGCGGTTGCCGGTAGAGAATCCCCCATCGCAGGTGGTGCAGCCGGGCCTTTTTCCGCTTGGATAACTGCCGTTCTTTCCTTTTGTTTCTTCAAGGCTGCCACAATTCTCCGCTACCCAGTTCTGAAACTGACGAAGATAGCCGTTCCCCAAGGAGCCTTCCATGACAAACACATCCAAACCTGCGGGTGAAGCATCAACCTCCAAATGGCGGGGGAATCTCCGCGAGGGCATGCGCTCATTCTTTCAGGGACCTCAGGATGAGTTGACGAGCCCACTGGAGGATACCGACTCCGAGTATTGTCAACGTTTGCTGGCGGTCTATCAGGAACTTGACAAGGCCGGTCAACTGGTTGCTCCACTTCCAGAGTGGGTGACCGCGCCATCTTCGGCTGAGGACCTTCGAGCGAATCCGCGTGTGCAGGCGGTGCTGGCTGCCTGCACCGCCTACACGCCCAGCAAGTGGCTGCTTGAAAGAGAACTCTCTCAGCGCAAGCGCAATGACAACGCGGAGTTATCGTCCTGGGAAGAGACCGGCAGCGAGGATGTTTACGATGCAGCCGCGCGAGAAGAACTGGCCGGCCTATGCTTCTCCGGTGGCGGCATTCGCAGCGCCACCTTCTGCCTGGGAGTGATGCAGGCCCTTGCGGAGGCGGGCAAGCTCGACAAGTTCGACTATCTCTCCACCGTCTCCGGGGGAGGCTATATCCATCAATGGCTCGCTTCCTGGATTATGAGAGAGTCCGGGCGCATGAAGAAGGTGCAGGAGAAACTTGTTCCGCTTCCCGCCGCGGCATCGCCGGCGCGCGCTCCTGAGCAGATCTTCTGGCTCCGGCGCTACTCCAGCTACCTGACCCCCAGGCGGGGCATTCTGTCGGCGGACACATGGACGATGATCGCGACCTGGTTCCGCAATACCTTTCTGAACCAGATTGTGCTGTTCTCGTTTCTTGCCGCTTGCCTGCTGGCCATGCGCGCTCTGACCTACCCATTCATTACCCCCGGTCTGGTGGAGATATCTGGGCCAGCGGAAACCGGGACGGCCGCTGCGGCGCCCGTATTGCGCTGGGTGATGGGCTTGGGCTTGCTCTTCCTGGTCGCCACCAGCATCTACCTTGCCTTCTCCATGCTTTGGGGAGCCCTTGCTTCGGTGACGGCCAAGTTCAAGCCGGGCGAAGAAGATCTTAACGCACTTGGCGACCGGGAGGTCGTGACTTACATCGTCATCCCCAGTTTTGTGCTCTCCGTCGTGGTGGCTTTGGAGTCCCTGGGCAGGATTTCCGTGTTTCCGATCGGGCACTATCCAATCCTGTTGGGTGGATTGTTTCTTTACGTTCTGGGCATCGTTCTGGCCGCAACCTTCGGTGGCCAGGCTCCAGAGGCGCTCAAGAGTCTCTCCGGGAGAAAAAGAACGGGCTGGTTTTCCATGGCCATGATTGCTTCGGCCATTCTTTGCACGGTGATTGCAATCGCCCCGGCAGTCTATCTGGCCGACCTTCCCGGCGGCCCAGATCGCATCCGCAACGGACCGGTTCGCATCCGGCAATTGACCGATAACGTCGAAGGTTTTATTGATCGCGCCATGCACAAGGAATCGACGAGCGTCACTGTGCGTCAGGAGGTCCTCGCTCAGGGCGACTCGGTAAGCCACTTTGACATTCATGTGTCAGGCGAGAAAGAGGCCGCCGCTTTGTACCTCGGCGATACTCCGGACCGGCTGATCGCGGTCTTCGCGCCTGTGTTTTTCCTGTCGTTGCAGTTTTTGGCGATTCGTTTGCAACTCGGCATGATCGGCCGCTTTTATACCGAATCTCGCCGCGAGTGGCTGGCTCGTTTTGGCGGGTGGAGCGCCATCGTCTGCGCCGCCTGGATGTTGCTAAGCGGAATCGCGGTGCTTGGGCCGCAGATCTGCGGCTGGTTCTCCAAGGAGTCCACGCTCAGGTGGCTTTGGGGCGGGCTATCGGTGCTGGCTGCTCATGCCGTCACGCTTTATGCCGGCGGATCGGGAAAATCGGACGGCAAGCCGAAGCCGGGCACATTCCTCGGCTACAGCGTGCTCGATCTAATCGGCATGGTCGGCGCGCCGCTCTGCGTCCTCTCTCTGCTGGTCATCGTTTCAGGCCTGGTCGACAACGTTCTGCAACGGACCGGCGGCTCGGCCGGTTACACCCTGTTGTTCACCGCAGCGGTTGTGGTGACCTTTGTGCTTTCCGGCTGGCGCGTCGACGTCAACGAGTTTTCCATGCATGGGTTCTATCGCAACCGGCTGGCGCGTTGCTATCTGGGAGCGACGGACCGGTCCAGAGTCCCCGATCCCTTCACGCACTTCGATGAGCATGAGACTGGCGTCCGGAAAGGCATTGCCGTCAGCGAGCTTCTGCCGGCAAAGTTCGGTGGCAAGCCAAGAACCGTCGAAGGAATGCCAGGCGGCGAAGAGCCGGCCTACGACGGGCCATTTCCTATTTTCTGCTCCACTATCAATCTCACCTTCGGCGAGGATCTGGGCTGGCAGGAACGCAAGGGCGCCAGCTTTGCCTTCACCCCGTTCTACTCCGGCTACCACGTTGGATGGACCGGCGAAAAGGGCCGTAATCCGGACACCAGTTTCAACGGCTATGTTCCTACCAAGAACTACGCATACCCCGACTTGGGCATCGCTCTGTCCACAGTCGCCGCCATCTCCGGTGCCGCGCTCAGCCCCAACCAGGGCTACAGTTCCACGCCGGCGCTGGCCTTTCTCATGACGCTGTTCAACGTCCGGCTGGGATGGTGGCTGGCCAACCCGCGCAAACCGAAGATCTGGCCGAGCCGCGAGAACAAGCCCACTCCCCGGTTTGGCCCGCGGTACCTGCTTAACGAGTTGCTGGGACTCTCCGACGACACCAGTAATTATGTATGCCTGTGCGACGGCGGACGGTTTGAAAACATGGGCCTTTACGAGCTGGTCCGCAGGCGGTGCAAACACATCGTAATCTGCGATGCGGAGCAGGACACCGAAATGGTCTTTGAAGGTATCGGCAACGCGATCGCCAGATGCCGGACGGACTTTGGAGCGGAGATCAAGCTCGACCTGCATCCGCTCATTCCCGATCCCGATACCGGGCTTTCTGCCCAGCACTTCCGGGTGGGAACCATCCGTTATCCAGCTCCGCCGGGCGCCCAGCCAGGAGAGAGATTTGGAAGGAAATACGAGGGGACGATCGTCTATCTCAAGTCGACCGTGGTGGGCGACGAAACCGGCGATCTACTCCATCACAAACGCGCCTGCCCGGATTTTCCTCAGGATTCGACTTTGAATCAGTGGTTTATCGAATCGCAATTCGAGAGCTATCGCCGCCTGGGGCAGCTCATAGGGGAGAAGGCAAGCGGCAGTATCCGGCTTCGTGGCTGAAGCGTTTCCGGCGCGGCGCTGGCAGACGGAAAGTGCCGCGTCTCACCGCACCTTCAGCACAATGATCGTCTCATCGTCGAATTGGTCCTGGTCGCCGAGGAAGCGGCTGACGTCGGCGAGAATGGCGTTGGCAATCTCCTGCGCGGACTCGTCGCGCCGGCTGCACAGCAGGCCAGTCAGCCGGTCCTGACCGTACATCTCGCTCTGCGCGTTCTCCGCGTCCAGAATCCCGTCCGACACGAAGACAAGCACGTCTCCCGGCTCCGTGGCCACATTGAGTTCGTCGTAGGTCACGTTGGGGAACAGCCCCAGCGGGAATCCCTCGGCGCGGACCGTCGCCGACTGGCCGAAGCGGCAGAAGACGGGCTGCACGGCGCCTGAATTGGCCACCTGCAGGGTCCGGTTTTCGTCGTTCCACAATGCAAACAGCATGGTCACATACTGCGATTCCAGCTTCCTTTCCCGGAGAGCGTCGTTCAACATGGCCAGCATCTGGGAAGGCTCTGGCCGCTGTTGCGCCGCGGAGTGCATGATGCCGCTCACCAGCGCCGCAAACAGGGCTGCCGGCGCTGCCTTGCCGCTTACGTCGCCTAGCACGATGGCGGTGCGGCCGGGGCCGTAGTCCACAAAGTCGTAGAGGTCGCCGCCGATGGTGCGCGCCGGCAGAAAGCGCACTGCCATCTCGGCGTTGGGCATCTCCGGCGGCGAGGCCGGCAGCAGCCGTAACTGCACCTCACGCGCCATGGCAATGTCCCGCTCCAGTTGCCGCTCCTGTGTGCGCACCGCCTGGTAGAGCCGCGCATTCTCGATGGCAATGGCCACCTGCGCGGCCAGTGTGGTCAGCACGCGCTCGTGCTCTTCGTTGAAGAAGCCGGTGCGCGTATGTTCCAGATCCAGCACGCCGATGATACGCCCCTTGTGAAACAAGGGCACAATCAACTCCGAACGGGTCTCGGCATTCATAGGCACATAGCGCGCGTCCTGGCGGACGTCGGGCACGTTCACGAGCCGCCACTCGCGCACCGCCGCGCCCACCAGCCCGCTGGTGATCGCAACGCGGCGCAGTGGCGCATGCGCGTAGCCGAATCGCCAGGCGTAGCGCGTAACCAGCATCTCGCCCTTTTCGTCCAGCAGCATGATGGTGAACATTTGGTAGTCGATCAACCGTCGCAGAAGCTGCCCCACACGCTCCAGCAGCGGGTCCAGATCCAGGATTGAAGTCAGCTCCGTGGCGATCTCGTTCAGCACCGTGAGCGTCTGTGCCTGGCGGGAGATGCGCGCGTAGAGTCGAGCGTTTTCAATCGCCTGGGCGATGCGCGAGGCAGTCAGCGTGAGCAGGCGAAGGTGCTCGGGGCCGAAGTAGTCGGCCTGCTCGCTCTCGATGTCCATCACTCCGATCAGCCGGTTCTTGGCTACAAGCGGCACCGCCAGCTCGGAGCGCACATTGGGATTCACCTCGACATAAGTTTCCGATGTTGTCACGTCGTTCAGCAGCACCGGCTGGCGGGTGAGCGCCACCTGGCCCACGACGCCCCTGGTCATGGGAATATGCAGCCGTTCCACGCGCGTGGTGTGGCCGATCTGGAACCTCACCCGCAATTCGTGCGTGCGGTCGTTGACCAGCAGGATGGCAAAGATGCTGTAGGGGATGACAGCCGCCACCAGTTCCGAGGTGCGGCGGAGAAGGGTCTCGAGGTCCAGCGTGGTGTTCAGCGCGTCGGTAAGCCGCATCAGGTAAGCGACATCCGCCGGTTCCACGCGGATATTCGCCGGGTCGAGATGCGCCCCAGGGGTCCCCGAGTCGGCCGGGCGGTAGTCGCCTTCAAGCTCGGGTTCTTCGCGCGGAGATGGAGGTGTCGAGGCCATAAGTTCTGAAGAGAATCATAGCGTATAGAGGGCCTGCGCTACGGCCGGTCAACCCGATACAGAACATCCGTGCCTGAACTGGCGATCGTGCTGAGGCGCCAGCCGGAGCCTGCTAGCCGCGCATCGGTCCAGTTTCTCCTGGGAAGTCCGGATCGCAAGAGCAGAAAGTGCGGATGGCTCTCGACAAATGCGATGTAGTCCGAAGTCGAGATCGGGATGTATGCCTGATCGCGGACCAAGGACAGCTCCGGCAGAAAGTCCGCCTGTTGCAAGGCATAGGGTACATCGGCGAGATATACGAGCCGCTGTTTGATGGAAGGCGGCGCATACCACCAATCCGCAGCGTAGTCATATGCGTTGGCGACGACGATAGGGAGTCCGCCGGGCGCATGGAGCAGAACATCAGAGACGCCGTCGGCGCTCGGCTGAGCATTCCATACTGGTTGGTGCAGATTCACGTGCAACAGGGTTACCGCGATGAGCAGAAGAAAGCAAAGGGTGCTTAGCGCAAGAAGACGCTGGGCGATCGTGCGCAGCCGGGCAAGGCGCGGCAATGCCCAGCCGCCGAGCAAAGCCAGCCCCAGAGAGCAACTGACGGCGTACCTGGCAAGAAAGTATCCGGTTTCAAGCGTCGCCAGCAAGATCATCGCGGGCAGCAGAAGAGACAGCGCCCCAGCCGCGGCCCGCTCGTGGGTTGGAACTGGAGAAAGGGCGCTTACGCGGCCAGCCTCTGAACCTGTGGACCAGGGCAAGAACGCAAATATGGCAACCATGCAGAGCAGAGGGAGGGCAATCATCAACAGGTAGCAGAGCAAGCTTGTCAGCGAGGGTTTGCAACAGAAGTTGGCTGAGCGAAGAATGGCATCCCCCAACACCAGGCGAGACCGGCGCATCATTGGCACGGTAAGAACCAGCGAGGAAAGTCCAGCGGCAATGGCCGCAAGCATCCATCCGTCCAGCCGTCGCCTTTGGATGAGCCGCGCTGTTTCCCCAACTCCCAGCAGCAGCCCGACGTGGATCACTCCGAAATGATGACTCAGGGTGGCGCCTGCAATGCCCAGCGCGACGCCGCACAGAGGCAAGAGTCGATTATGCTCTTTGAGCGCCGCAGTTTGCCAGCAGGCAAACACCAAGGCTGTAAAGGCGATCAGCAACCCGTAAGGCCGGGCCGTATACGCTTGCACGATGCTCATGACAGCGCCCAGCAACAATGTCAGCGCAAAGAGCGCCTGGACAGCTGTGCCGTGTCTGCGGACGATCGTGTAGGTCAGCAGGCCGGCAGCCATGTAGGCCAGCAACTCAGGCAAGCGTATGGCAAACTCCGTCTCGCCGAAGATCCGCAGCGAGAGGTGAGTCAATAGATATTGCAGGGGCGGCTGGCCATCGGCAGGCATGGCTCGCAGCATTTCCGGTAATGGGGTGAGCCGGGAGATAAAGAGGGTGAAAAACTCATCGAACCAGAGCGGAACGGTGTATGCATGATACGCGGCTAAGAGGGCAAAGAGCGCAAGGGCGAGCAGCAGATAACGGCGCTCATGGCGAATAATCGATTGCTCGGAGCGGATGCCAAGTGCGATCAGTGAAGTCGAGATGAGGAAGGGTTTCCTGGCTTCGGCAGTGTTCATGATGACAGCCGTGTTTCCCGCCAAATCTTCAACAAGGCTGCAACGTGGCGAAGAAAAATGCCGGGCATCTTGCTCCACTTGTAAACTTGGGTGACGCCCGCCGACCGCAATTGATGGTTCACGGGTAACTCTCGAATGGTAAATCCGCGGCGATGGGCGCGAGCCACAAACTCCCACCAAAAGCCTTCCTTCATATCCCCAAGTTCTCCTGCCAGCCTTTGGGCGACGGCTTTTGGAAACAGGACGTAAGGGCAACTTGGATCGTGGACGGGGGTATGGAAAACCTTCTGATAAAGCAGATAAAAGATGCCAGAAAAAGTGCGGCGCACTAACGTATCTGCTCGATGGACACGCCAGCCGATCACAATATCGGCGGAGCCGCGAGCCTGCCAAAATCTCGCAAAATCCCTGGGGTCGCACTGGCCGTCCGAGTCTAGGCAGAGCAGGTATTCGGCTTCGAGCATGGCCATGCCCTCGCGCATTGCCTTCGAGTAGCCTTTGCGCGCATCGCTCAGATTTAGGCGCATCGGAAGCTCGACTGCGAGTTGCCGTAGGATCTGTTTCGTATTGTCTTTGCTCCCGTCTTCGCAGACGATGAAGCCGGGGGTCACAATCGTGGAGAGCTCGCCATAGATTCCGCGAATGGTTGCCTCGATGCTCTCGCTCTCGTTATGAACTGGCAGCAGCACTTCGACGTCGATGGGTGGCATAATCGGTCCCTCTTATTCAATCCTACTGGCAACGGGAACAGGCCTTGAAGCGCTGCGCTCCCTGCTGCGAATGGTCCGGCCTCATCAGTCAAAGGCCGGGCAAGTTCCGGTTGCGCTCCGCGTAATCCATTCCATAGCCGATGACGAACACGTTGGGAATGGAAAAGCCCGCGTAGTCCGTCTCGATATTCTCCAGTCGCCGCGTCTTGGGGCGTTGCCACACGTAGGACATGCTCGCGGTATTTCCTGAATCCGGGCTCGGGCGCAAGCCAGCCAGCGTAAAATCCGCCCGCTCACTTCCATGGCCTTGGCCCACGACGCCCCTGGTCATGGGAATATGCAGCCGTTCCACGCGCGTGGTGTGGCCGATCTGGAACCTCACCCGCAATTCGTGCGTGCGGTCGTTGACCAGCAGGATGGCAAAGATGCTGTAGGGGATGACAGCCGCCACCAGTTCCGAGGTGCGGCGGAGAAGGGTCTCGAGGTCCAGCGTGGTGTTCAGCGCGTCTGTAAGCCGCATCAGGTAAGCGGCATCCGCCGGTTCCACGCGGATATTCGCCGGGTCGAGATGCGCCCCAGGGGTCTCCGAGTCGGCCGGGCGGTAGTCGCCTTCAAGCTCGGGTTCTTCGCGTGGAGATGGAGGTGTCGAGGCCATAAGTTCTGAAGAGAATCATAGCGTATAGAGGGCCTGCGCTACGGCCGGTCAACCCGGTACAGTTGAACTATATGTGAAAAGTATGGACAGCAAAAGTTCTGCAATATATGCTCAACAGAACTGAAAAGCAAAACTCAGGATTGGTTTTCACCGCAGGCCGTTTTGCTGGGAGACAAGTCTTTTGGCAGATGGATCGGGGTGAAATGTGTTGGAGTTGCAGCACAATCACGGATTGATAGGATGTGAAAGTGACAGAATACAAGGTGAAGTCGAGTCTGGCGGGGAGGGCAGATTCCAAACGAAGCGAGACCACCGTAGAAAGCGTCTTGTTGTTCGTTTTTACCGCTCTCTTTGCGCAATTGCTATTTATCCTGTTTGTTTCGCTGATTACGGGACTCGCGCCAGCCTTTGTCCAGCGATGGGGATTTCAAAGTGATTTCTATGGCTTCTTTATCGCTACTTCGGACTGGCTGCACGGAGTCGATCCATACCTTAACATTAGGTTCGTTACTCCTCCTCCGTCGCTTTTGGCAGCTCTCCCGCTTCAGTTTTTCAGTAATGGAATTGGGCGCATTTTCTTCCTGTTCATCGATCTTGCAATCGTTGCCACGTCGCTTTCTAGCATTTGTCGCTGCTTCCAGATGACACGACGGGAGAGCCATCTCCTATTCGGCATTGCTTCCATGTATTTTCCTGTCATCTTCCTTTTGGAACGCGGGAATCTGGATGGGATCATGTTAGGCCTAATTCTAGTGTCGGTTTTTGCAAAGAATCGTTTTACCAGGGAGCTTACTCTTAGTCTGTCCATCGGTTTCAAGGTGTTTAGCATCCTGCTGCTTGCTCCGCTGCTGCTGGCACGGCTATGGAAGCGGGTCATGGCAGTTTTGCTGCTGCTGGCGCTTCTCATGCTACCTTTCCACTCTCTTATCTGGAACTTCGTCATATCGCAGACTAGACGGAGCGCAGAACTACTTGGGGCGGAAAATATCTGCCCGATCGGAATGCTTAGCCCGATCAACGTGACCGATGTGGCTCAGCGCTACGCCTTGAGCCGCGCTGTGACTCTTGTATATCTGGCACTCTGGGTGGCATCCTATGCGTTCATGCTGTTCAGGAATCGAGACTCCGGTCTGACGGTGAAGGCCGTGTATAGCCTTGCCTGGATGCTTGCCATGCCCTTGCAGGTATTCCCTTACACCGGTGTTCTGCTGCTGCCCTTACTGGCGTTGAAGAGTCGCGAGATGGCGGAGAGAGGCTATGCCGCCGTCCCGGACCATCTGTTTTTGATAGGATTTTGCCTGGTCGGTTTTCAACAGACAGCATTCTCCTCGTACTTCCATTTTCCTTATGCGGTAAGGTTCTTCGATGCCCTCAATCCCCTTGGTACGGCCCTTGTAATAGGCTCACTAGTGTTGCAGACATCGAATCAAAATAAACGGGACGATCCCGCAGGCCTGTGACAGAGCGATGTTCGGTCTCAGGCTTGCGCCTTAATTTTCCGCTGGATACCATCCAGCGCGCTATCAGGCAATTCAGGCGGCAGGCTCGTCAGTTCAAATATCCACGTCGCCTCTCTGCTATTGCGGTTACAGTCGCGCACAGTGCTCCTGCCAACCCTATGGCTCGCCACGTGAATGGCAAGTAGTATTAGCACAACTTTGCTAAATCCTGTACCCACGCTTTCACCAAAGCAATCTCCTTGGAAGGAATCAAGTCCATTCGAACCAACTCTTCGTAACACTTGATCAAGTTGTCTCCGATGTTCTTTGGGCCCGCCTTCAAATTCAGCGCATCCAATTGAGCTCCGATTTTGCGGTTGTTCAAATATCCCGATACCTCATCGGAAAAATCCCGCATTAAGTTGTGATCGTTCCTCTTCTGATATACATCGGGCCCCTTGAACAATACTCCCCACCCGTTTTCCCATGCAATTCGCTGTGCTACAAAACTTCGCCAGATATCCGTCATACGGATAGAGCAGTGAGATGGTAAATAAAGCAGAGGATACGCTTCCGGAAACCACGCTGTATTCTGACTGTTGAATGGGCACCACGTACCGGCTGCGAGTGCAAGTTGCCGATCCATCCGGAAATTTACCGGGAGCGGAAGCAGTAACCGGTAAATAGCGTCCACATCCGGATCCTCATTAGCCAGTCCCGGTTGAATTGGACAGTCTAGTTCCAACTTGGGCAACGATTCAAAATCTGGCAACTCTGCCCGAACGGCATCCAAGGGCAATCCACGTGGCCATATATTAGTCTCGGTAAAATACGCATACACATTTGTCCAACCATTTTCGGAAAGGGTCCGCACACGCAATCGCTTCTTCCTGTTGTTCCAGAACTGAGGAAGAGGCATATTGTCGTCATCGGTTTCAAGCAAAAAGGCTGGCCGTGTTTGAATCGCCATCAGGTATCCCAGGTTTTTTCGCGAATAATGACGGGTGGGCAAAAGAGCAGCGATTTCAAAATCCATTGCCTGCTGCCGCTCCAGGTTATAAAACTCGCACCCGTCGATGGAAAAATCAGATGGACTGGGAGCATCGCCTATCACGTAAAACGAAAACCCGCGGGCCTTACACTGACTCGCTAATTCCCGCATCTCCGAGTTCGGCGCAGAGATGGAAGTGACAACGACACTGGCCGGACCTCCAAATGTGGAATCCTTCATAGTTGCTCCTTGAGACGAAGTTGGAACAAACGCCACAGTTGCAGGAATGCTTCCCGAATCGCGGATAGGCCAAGGCGCGGACTAGCAGATCGATATGTAATCGGTACCTCTACAAACTTCAGATTTCTGCAATAGGTTTTGATCTCTGTCTGAAAGAAATGCGCCCTGGAATGAATACCTCGACTCAGTACCATAGAAAGAGTATCGCGCGAAAATAACTCGAATCCGCTGGTCATGTCCGTCTGTCGTGTCCCCAACAGAAAGTTCGCTAGAACAGTTCCACCCCAACTGATCAATCGGCGCTTGATGGAGCTTTTTTCAAAGTGCCCGAGAAATCGACTCCCAAAGACGCAGTCCTTTCCTTGTTCCATTGCATCGAAGAACTGTGGAATGTCGCCGGGCTGATGACTGAATCCAGCGTCGATTTCAAGGATCCAATCGCTTCCGGCATCTAGCGCCTCTTTGTAGCCGCGCAAATAAGCGTCTACCACACACCGGTTTTCAGGAGACCATATCACACGGAGCCGAGGTTCAGTTCGCTCCAGTTCGCGCATTAGATCCAGGCTGTCATCCTTGGTAACGCGATCGAAGACCGCGAAAAATGTAACCTTGTGAAAACCGACGCACTGCTGTAACACTGCCTTGCAGAACGTTTCAGCTTCGGCTCCTTCGTTCGCCATTGGACAGACGACACCCAGCGTAACCGCGCTTCGCGGCAGTACTGTGCGCTGCTTGGATTTGATTTCGAATTGCGGTGAACATCGGGCCATGCGTCGTTCTTGCCCTCGACTTTGGGGCCACCAAGCCTTCCGGCTCGGCCTAGTCTGGCCCGATTTTCCCTCGCGACGCCATCCAACCAGGTAGTGTAAACAGGCCCTAGTGCGAATTCCACTAGCGAGGATGATTCGACACCGGCACAATATGTCCGATTGGAATTCTTGAAAGCCAGTCTAACGGAATTGCAGTTTGTTGTCGAGGGTTACAAGCAAAAGCACTCGTGGTCAATTGCTCAATTTGCCAGAAGCGGAAAATTGTGTGATTCGGCACAACCTGATCCAACTGACCATTCCTGCGACAAAGTAGAAGGCTACTCCGCTCCCATCTCCCGCACAATGGCCACGGAGGACGAGGCGCCGATGCGATTGGCACCGGCTTTGAGCAGGGCTGTAACGTCGGCCAGGGTGCGGATGCCGCCCGAGGCCTTCACGCCGCAGCGGCTTCCGGCCACGCCGCGCATCAGCGCCACGTCGGTCGCCGTAGCGCCGCCCGAGGCAAAGCCCGTCGAAGTCTTGATAAAGTCCGCTCCCGCCTGAATGGCCAGCTCCGCTCCGCGCAGCTTCTCCGCCACCGTCAGCAGCGCGGTCTCCAGAATCACCTTGAGCAGAACTTCGCGGTCGTGCGCGAGGTCGGCTACCGTGCGGATGGTGCTCTGGACGGCCACGTGGTTGCCGCTCTTCAGCAGACCGATGGGGATTACCATATCCAACTCGCTCACCCCCAGCCGGATCAGCGCCGTCGACTCCTGGCGCAGCGTCGACGCCAGCGACGCGCCCAGCGGAAAGCCGATCACCACGCCCACCGGAACCCCCGTGCCCGACAGCACGCCTACCGCCGTTGAAGCCCAAACCGGGTTCACCATGGCGCAGGCGAAACGGTAGCGGAGCGCCTCGTCGCACAGATTCTCCACCTGATCGCGGGTGGCCTCCGGCTTGAGCAGCGCGTGATCGATGACCGAGGCCAGCGCCTTCCAGTCTGTCAGCGCCTCGGCCGCGAATGCCGCCGCATCGAATCTCCCGTTGTCGAACTCCAGTTCCACGTCCTGCATTGAGATGGTTGCACTCATGGGATTTCGCTCCTTGCCGGCGCGTTGCCGCTCTGGGCAGGCGGCTCACCGGGCGCTCTGCCGGAGATGAGTATAGAGCCTGCCGATGCGGGGACCAAATCGACGATAAACTCCGTTCAACCCGTCGCGCTTCCTACTCCGGATGATCGGGAGTCATGAGGCAGATATCGGGCAAGTTCCGGTAGCGCTCCGCATAGTCCATTCCGTAGCCGATGACGAAGAGGTTGGGAATGGAAAAGCCCACGTAGTCCGCCTCGATCTTTTCGAGCCGCCGCGAGGGCTTGTCAAGCAGCGTAGCGATGCGCAGCGTCTTGGGACGCTGCTGCAGGAAGAGCTTCCGCAGGTAGGCGAGCGTCAGCCCGGTGTCGAGAATATCCTCGACGACCAGCACGTTTTTGCCCTCGATCGGCTCGTCGAGATCCTTGATCAGCTTGACCGCGCCGGAGGACCGCAGCCCCTTGCCGTAGCTGGAGGTGGCCACAAAGTCGAATGTAGCGTCCACCTGGACTGCCCTCGCCAGGTCGGCCAGAAACGGCGCCGCGCCCTTCAGCACGCCCACCATCACCAGCTTTTCGCCGTTCATGTCACGGGTAATTTGCGCGCCCATCTCGGCGACGCGCTCGGCAATCTGTTGGCGGGTATAGAGAATCTCGAGGTCCTGGTAGGTGATGGCAGACATACTCACAGTATCGCCTGAACCATGGGCTGGGGCGCAAGCGCGCCTGTGTAAAATTCCGCCCGCTTGCTTCCAGAACTGGATGGGGGCAGCGTTCCTGCCGCTGTCTGCCCGTCTATACTTGAGGAGCGATGATTCCTTATTTGCACATCTGGCATCTCAACGTGCCGACCTTTGGGCTGATGTTGTGGCTGGCCGCCGTGGCGGCGGCCTTCGTTATGGACCGCAGTTTTCGCCGCGCGAACCTCACGGCCGACGCCGTGGGCATCGTAGCCATCGCCGTGGTGGCCGGCATCGTGGGCGCCAAGCTGTGGCATGTCCTGGACACGCCCATCGAGTTTCACGAGATGGGCTGGCGCGTGCTGTGGGATTCGGCCGGCTTCGCCTGGTTTGGCGGGCTCCTGTTCGGCATCTCCGCGTTGCTCATCCAAGGCTGGATGGCGAAGATCGGCGGCCTGCGAACGCTGGATCTAGCCGCTCCAGCAGCCGCCATCGGCTATGGCATCGGGCGCATCGGCTGCTTTCTTTCCGGCGACGGCTGCTATGGCATTCCGATCAAGCCGGTTCATTTTCTGTCCTTTTCCTTTCAGCCCTGGGGCATGAGCTTCCCCAACGGCATTGAGCCTATCTTCGTCCGCGTCTATCCCACACCGCTCTACGAATTGACAGCCAACCTGCTTATCGGCGGGTGGTTGTGGTGGAGAGCCGGCAAGCAACGGCAGAACGGCGCCATTCTCGGCCAGTACCTGCTGCTAACCGGCGTCGCTCGCTTCCTGGTTGAGTTTGTCCGCCGCAACCCCAAGGTGCTTTGGGGCCTGTCGAACGCCCAACTGGCCAGCGCAGGGTCCGTGGTTGCGGGCATTGCCATCATCGCGTGGGTTGCCACCCGCAAGGTCACCGGACCCGGCAAGGCTGCAAAGATCGTCGAGACGGCAGCGTAGCAAGCTGCTGCGAAGGGCGATTTGGCGTCAGAGCCTTGCTACAGCCGCTTGATGAACGCCTGCGCTTCTTTCAGTTGCGGAAAGAGCGCCTCTTCAGCCTTGAACTCGCGGGAATGCACGCACCGCCGCAACCCGCGCATCCTCACCGGGTGCTTCAGGTGCAGCATCTCGTGATAGAGAAGGTATTCGATGGCGTAGCGCGGACTCGACGGCCGGTCGAAGACGCGGCTCACCACGATGGTGTTGTGGGCGGCGTCGTAGTGGCCGAGTGACCGCTTGGCCATTCCCTCGCTCCAGGTCAGCTCGGGCCGGCCCAACATTCCGCCGAAGAAGCGTGCGTTCAACGAGTCGAAGACCTCTTCGAGATGGTAGAAGCGGCCCTCGGGGCCGAAGAACCGCTTGCTTCCGCGGGCGCCGCGAATCAACTCCGTCTGCCGGGTGACAGCGGCACTGTAGACAAATCGCTTGTAGCGCAGTTCTTGCGCCGGGTTGATCTTCTTCTTGTCGTAAAGCTTGGCCAGCAGAATGTGCGCGATAGCACGGATCACGGGCTCTGGCGCGCCCTCCAGAAGATCGGAAAGGCTGACAAGAAGCTGCCCCTCGCGAAGGCTAATCCTTGTGTTCAGCGAGGTAAATCGCCGGAAACGAACCGCGATGGGCGGCATGGGAGCCCTGGGGCGCAATGCCCGGTACTCTTCCTGAAAGATTGAAATAAAATCAGCAGCCACTCAATACAGCTTACAGCTTTCAGCCAGAAGCGATCAGTTGCCGGCGCCGGGGACAGCTCAATCTATTGGCATGGAGCATAAGCCGGCGAACACGCTTCGAGCAGCTTGCGTCTCGGAGAACGCATCCATTGGCCAATTCGCTGGTTTGCTGACGACTGACCGCTGATAGCTACAACTGGCTTTACTTCGGCTCCGCCCGTTGCTGGCCTTGCTCGTCCTTGTGCAGCTTGAAATACTCGGTTTGTTCAGCCAGCAGGCGCTTGGTCTGGGCGGTCAAGTCTTCGCCGCTTTCGAGGGCCTCCTTGCGGGTCAACTCGAAGCCCGGCTCGTCGGCCAGCGCGCGCAGAACACCCAGCCAGCGCTCGGTGGCTTCGTTCAGCGGCTTCAACGCCTTGCGAATGTCGGCCTTGCGCTCGGAATAGACGTCCAGATTCGAGCCCAGCTCATCCATCAGCGCGGTAAAATCCTGCAACTCATCGTCAAGGCTGCGGCTGCGCCCGGCCGAGCGGACGCGGGCGCTCAGCCCTTTGATCTTATCCGCATGTTCGCTCAGAAACCGGGTGTAGAGGACTACCCGTTCGTTCGGGTCGATGCCGGCCTCGCGGATCATCTCGATCTGGGCCTCGGTCAGCGGCTCACGCTTATTGTGTTGCGCGCGCAGCGGCGCGGCCAACAGCAGACAGGCCAAAATCATTGAGACACAAGGCATTGGACGCACAGCAGCACCCCAGCGCTTTCATTCAACCACATGCGCGCAAGCCTGCGGAAGTACGAAGCCCTTCGTTTCGGCAGGGAAGATCAGGACAGTACCGCAGTGAGCCAAGGCTCGCTCATTTGCGGAAGACCTGCATCATGGTTTCTCTCTGGACCCGGTTGACCTGCGCCAGCGTCTCTGCCACCAGCGCCTGGTCCTCAAAGCTGCTGGCGTGCAGCATCCCGTTCAGCCGGAAGGCGGTGTGGCGCAGGAGAATCTCGGTATTCTTCAGCCGCTTGTTGTTTTCGGCCACCGAGAGATGAATCTTGCGGGTCAGCTCCTGGATCTGCTTGAGCAACTCCGCGGCCTTCTCCACGTCGCCGGCGGCGTACCGCTCCATGCTGAGCTCGGTCATCTGATGCACAAGTTCCGCGTAAAGAAAGCATTGTTCGCGCGGCTGCGCCTGACTGGCTCTTATTGTCAGCGCATCGATACTCCGCTGATCGGCGACTTTGTCGTCAAATCCGGCGGCGCAGACTGGGACTGCGGTAGCGGCGAGGAAGACGAGGATGACCGGAATCACGAGCCGCATGAGGAACCTCCCCTGCTGCGGGCTTACTCCAGGCCGTGATTATGGGAGCTTTTTGCCAGATTGTGCAAGAAAATAATTCAATATCTTCACTGGCTCAAAAGCGTGATTCAGCTCTTATCAGATCAGGAGCACCTTCAACTGCCGCATCTTTGCGCGTTTCACTTCTTGCCTTCGAGCACAAGGAGACGCTGGCGCGCCTGCCACTCCTGATCCGGAAACTTCCCCGCGGACGCATCGAGGAAGTGATGGTAGTAGGTTGCAGCGGCGGCCTTGTCGTGAAGCGTGTCGTAAGCCGTCGCCCAAAGGAAATAGGTTGAGGGGACCTCGGGCAGATATTTTGACCGCATGGTAAGGGCGTGAAGTGTGACCGACGGCCGATTTGTGCGCGACGCTGCAAAGGCCAGGCCGCTCCATCCGTTGGCGTTGGCCGGGTCAAGCTGCGTGGCCTTGTCGAAGGCTGCGAAGGCTTCGGCGTACTTGAGCAGGTGGTTCAGGTTCTGCCCGTGTGCCACCAGCAACTCCGGGTCCTCGGGGCTGGCCGCCAGCAGAGAAACGAACAGCTTGTCCGAGCCGGCGGCGTCTCCTGCGTCGGCCAGCACCTCTGCCAACATGCGGGAAATGGATGCGTTGTTGGGGTGGGCTTCGTGCAGCTTTTGAAAGAGCGGCAGAGCTTCGGCCTTGTCCTGGGAGGCCAGCACGGCAGCCAGTTGCGTGGTTAGCGCCATGTCGCCGGGCGCCTGCTCCAGCGCCGTCCGCAGCAGGAGTTCCGCCTCAGGAAACTGTTTGCGCACGATCAAAATGTGGGCCAGACCGGCGTTGGCTCGCGCGGAGTTCGGGTTCCTGGACAGGACGCGGCGGTAGGCGGTTTCCGCGGCTTCGAGTTGCCCGGTTTGGTCGGCCAGGCTGGCGGCCAGCAGCGTGTCGTCCGTTGTCTCAGGCGAGAGCTTCAGCGCCTCCAACAAATCGTCAGAAGCATCGGCGGGGGCGTCTGCGCGGTCAATTTCCGCCAGCGCCCGCCACGCACGCGCCTTGGCGCCGACTCCGGCCACGCCGGGATCGAGTTGTGTGGCTGATGCCAGATACGGTCGCGCTTCGGCAGGCTTGTCCTGCCGGGCCAGCAGCAGACCCAGCTCCACATGTGCCTCAAACGAAAGCGGATTGGCCTCAACGGCCCGCCGGTAGAGAGCGGCCGCGTCGTCCAGCCGGTTTTGTGCGTCGGCTACATATCCCGCGTCAAACAGAGCCCGCGCATCGGTGGAATGGGTCGCCAGCCAGAGGTTGAGTTTGCTCTCCGCCGCCTTCCAATCGGACTTGACGATGGCCGCCTCAGCTTCCGCCACTTCCGCGGAGACGGGTTGGGGTGCGGCGGCCTCGGGCTCACTCGCAGGCGCTTGCGGTCGTGGATTCGAAGAAGAGTCCTGGCCGAACCCGGCGACCGAGGCGAACAGCAGAAAGAAAAGAGCGAAACGAAGCACAAAATACCTCACTCAACAGTTTACCGGGGAGAGCTTCATCGGAACGCTGCATGTTCGACGTGCGTGCGCCGGGAAGGGAATCGCACTTGCCGCCGCGCCCTATAATGAAAAATGGCCGTTTGTACCCTGAGCCTCGTAGAGCGGACAGGGATGCGACCGGCCGAATCCTTTGCCCGGTGCTTCCATTGAGTGACGCCATCATCATCCGCGGCGCGCGGACACACAATCTGAAGGACATCTCCTGCGATATCCCGCACGGCAAGCTGACGGTGATCAGCGGCGTCTCCGGGTCGGGCAAGTCATCGCTGGCCTTCGACACCATCTATGCCGAGGGACAGCGGCGCTACGTCGAGTCGCTCTCCGCCTATGCGCGGCAGTTTCTTGAGCGCATCGAAAAGCCCGACGTTGACCTGATCGACGGCCTGGCGCCGGCCATAGCCATCAAGCAGAAGAACTCGACACGCAACCCGCGCTCCACGGTGGCCACGGCCACCGAGGTTTACGACTACCTGCGCCTTCTCTATGCCCGCTGCGGCACGGTTCACTGCATCCACTGTGACGGGCTGGTCAAGCGCGATTCCATCGACGAAATCGCCGAAGCCATTCTGGCCCTGGGCGAGGGAACACGGCTCAATGCACTGTTTCCGGTGCGCCACGCCGAGCCTGAGCCAGCTGCGGAAGCCAAGCCGGCCCGCCGCATTCCAAAACCCACAGCCAAATCCGCCGGCAAATCCGCAAGCAAGGCTTCGGGCGGCGCAGCGGCCGAGTCGCCGTTGACCGAAGCCCTGAAGGCCCGCCTCAGCGAACTGCGCGCCTCCGGCTTCAACCGCCTGTATCAGCGTGGGCGCATCTTTGAGTTTTCCACTCCCGAGTCGCTTCTCGACCTGGACTTCACGCTGCCGGTCGGCGTTCTCCTGGACCGGATTGTCGTCAGCGCCGACAACCGAGCCCGCATCGTTGATGCCGCCGAGATTGCCTACCGCGAGGCTGGCGAGGTCATCTTTGAAGAACTCCCGCGCGATGAGGCAGCGGGCCGTCCGCGGCACCGCTTCTCCGCGGCATATGAGTGCAAGAGCTGCCACCGTCCCGGCCACGAGCCGGACCCGCGCCTCTTCAGCTTCAACAATCCCTTCGGCGCTTGTCCGCGCTGCCAAGGCTTCGGCAATACGGTGGATTTCGACCTGAATCTCGTCATCCCCGACAAAGGCCTCAGCCTCAACGACGGCGCCATCGATCCCTGGAATCGCCCCAAGTGCCGGCCTTGGTTCACCGAACTGCGCAAGCAAGCCGCTGAGCTGGGCGTTCCCCTCGACGTGCCCTGGCGCGACCTTCCGGAAGCCGCGCGCGAGACCGTTCTGCGCGGCAAGGGCGGCTTTTCCGGAGTCTACGGCTTCTTCGCGCAGATGGAGCGCAAGAAGTACAAGCTGCATGTGCGCGTCATGCTCAGCAAGTATCGCGGCTACGCCGAGTGCCCCGACTGCCGCGGCCAGCGCCTGAGGGCCGAAGCCCGCAGCGTACGCATCAACGGCCAGAACATCTGCCAGGCCACTGCTCTCACCATAGCCCAGGCGAAGGAGTTCTTTGGAGCTCTGAAGCTCACGCCGATGCAGGAGGAGATCGCTGGCCCCATCCTCGAAGAGGTTCGCCAGCGTCTCAGCTTTCTTGACGCGGTCGGTCTGGAATACATCACCCTCGACCGCCTTGCCTCCACGCTCTCCGGCGGGGAGGCGCAACGCATTCAGCTTGCCACCTCGCTCGGCTCGCAACTGGTGGGCGCGCTCTATGTACTGGACGAGCCTTCCATCGGCCTCCACACGCGCGACACAGCCCGTCTCATTCGCATTCTCGAAAAGCTGCGCGACCTGGGCAATACGATTCTCGTGGTGGAGCACGATGCCGACATACTTCGCGCGGCCGACCATCTGCTCGACCTGGGTCCCGGCGCGGGCGAGTTCGGCGGCAAGCTGCTGGCCGAGGGCGTTCTGGCCGAGATCGAGGCCAACCCCAACTCACTCACAGGCCGCTATCTTTCCGGCCAAATCTCCATTCCTGTACCCACGCGCCGCCGCGCGCCGGGAAGGGAACGTCTGGTCCTGCGCGGGGCCACGGCCAATAACATCCACTCCCTCGACGTCGAGATTCCGCTTGGAATGCTGGTGGCCATCACCGGGGTCTCCGGCTCGGGCAAGTCCACGCTGGTGCACCAGGTGCTCTACCGGGCCGTGGCGCGGGCGCTGGGCCAGAGCGACGGAGCCGATCCGTCCAGCATCTATAAATCGCTTACCGGTGTCGAGCGCCTCAACGATGTGGTGCTTGTGGACCAGACGCCCATCGGCCGTACGCCGCGCTCCAATCCCATCACTTACATCAAGGGCTTCGACCTGGTTCGCGAGCTCTTTGCCGCACAACCTGAGGCCAAGCGCCTCTCGCTTACGCCGGGACATTTTTCCTTCAATGTGCCCGGCGGCCGCTGCAACACCTGCGAGGGCGACGGCACGGTTACCGTCGAAATGCAGTTTCTGGCCGACGTCGAGTTGCCCTGCGAGGACTGCAACGGCACGCGCTATCAGGCCAGGGTGCTCGATGTTGCATACAAAGGCAAGAATATCCATGAAGTGCTGCAAATGACCGTGAAGGAGGCGCTGCGCTTCTTTGCCGGGCAAACGCGCCTGCTGGAAAAGCTTGCCGTGCTGGACGAGATCGGCCTCGGCTACCTGCGGCTGGGCCAGTCGGCCACCACGCTCTCCGGCGGTGAGGCACAGCGCGTCAAACTGGCCGCCCACCTGGCCCAGGTCCGCGCCGCCAACGCCAACGCCAAACCCTCCCAGGCCAGCCGCGTCCTCTACATCCTCGACGAGCCGACTACTGGCCTGCACTTCGACGACGTTTCCAAGTTGCTTACCGCATTCCGCAAGCTCATCGACGGTGGCGGCTCGCTGATCGTCATCGAGCACAATCTTGACGTGATCAAATGCGCCGACTGGGTCATCGATCTTGGCCCCGAAGGCGGAGAGGCCGGCGGGCACATTGTTGCCGAGGGTACTCCCGAAGAGATCGCGGCCAATCTCCTCTCGCACACCGGAAAGTGGCTGGCGCGGGTGTTGTAATTGGGATGAGAAACAGGAAGAGATCCGCCTGAATTCAGGTTTTTCTGTGTAAACATTCACGGCTTGCCAATTTCTCAGTGGGTCTGCTTTGAAGGTTGAACGTATTGTTCTTTTGTTGCTCTTGTCCTCCGGCTTGTGCGTCGCTCAGGCGCCTTCGCCTTCCCCCGCAATTTCTCAGCCGCCAACGCGCGAGACCTATCTCAAACTGGCGGTGGAGGTGGAAGACGCGCTGCATTCAGATGTAATCAACGTGTGGTTCCCGCGATCCGTGGATATGAAGAATGGCGGATTCCATTCCCATTTTGTGCGCGACTGGCAATCGGAACCCAGTGACGGCAAGTTTTCCGTCTTTCAGGGGCGCATGACCTGGGTTGCATCCCAAGTGGTGTTGCGCGATCCGAAGCGGAAGGAAGAGTTTCTGCCCATCGTGCGTCATGACGTCGATTACCTCCAGGACGTGATGTGGGACAAACAGGACGGCGGGTTCTTTTGGGGACTGGATGACGCGGGCAAGGTAACTCCGGATTTTACCGACGGGAAACATCTGTACGGTATCTCATTCTGCATCTATGGAGCAGCGGCAGCGCCAAGGCAGACGGCACACCAGTCACACAAGACAATGGCTCAATCTGGAAAGGTGCCAATCACAATAGCAGGGCATTCTGGAATGTGAGCGAACGCCTGCGAAGGCTTGCTACGGAGCAGTAGGCATCCGTCATCCAGTTGTATGGCAGGGATCTTGGGCCTATACTGATTCGATTGCAGATAAACCGGTTTTACGGTGAGGTCCGTTCATGACTTTTCAGGTTCGGTCGCTTCGTTTTGTCGCTTGTGCGAGTTTCTTGAGTCTTTTGATTGCGTTGACCGGATGTGGTGGCAGCGTCGCCACCCATCCGATGCCCGCCTCCCTGACCGTTACCCTGGGCAGCACGAATCTCGTCGTCCCGCAGGACGGAACGGCGGTACAGTTGCCGGTTACCATCACCGGAGCGGTTGGATCGGCAACGGTGACCGTCAGCGGCCTGCCCTCCGGCGTCTCGCAGCAGTTTGCGGCATCCGGTAGCAGCTTATCCGGAACGCTGACATTTACAGGCAGCACCTCCACTCCGGCTGGCAGCTATTCGCCAACTGTGAATGTCAGCGGTTCAGGCCAGACCGCGTCAAAGAGCTTTACGCTGGTTAGCGCAGTGGTGGCGAAGGTGGGAAATGCCACGGATACGACACAGGGCGTCAATGGCGTGCTGAAACAGTTCATGTCCACTTCCTTCCAGATCGGAGGATGGACGACCGACTACTTCGGGTCGGGGGCCACGGAAACGGCGAAGGAAGCCACGCTAACTCAGCTTGGTCCGCAGCACATACGCGTGCAGGTGGTTGCCGGAGCAATCCCCATGGTGGCGAATACGGGTCAGGCCAGCGACTGGGATTTCACGCTGCTGGATACGACGCTGCAACCCGTTCTGCTAACCGCCGATCACAGTCCGGAGTTACAGATAGCCGTGGCGCCGGCCTGGATGTGCAAGAGTGACGGAACCACCCTGGATGTCGCCAACCACGCCAGCGACTTTGCCGCCATGATGGCCAATATCGTGCGCTACTACAACAAGGGCGGATTTGACGTGAACGGCACGCACTTCCAGTCGCCGGGCAAATATCCCATTCAGTGGTGGGGCATTTTCAACGAATTCAACGGCAATGGGCTGAGCGGCGCCGATTACGTGAAGCTTTACAACGCGGTGGTTCCGGCCATGCTGGCCGTCGATTCCACCATCAAGCTATCGGCCTTCGAGTTTTCCGACTGGGGCCTGGGCACGGGAGATGGCGGGGATCCGATGGTCTATCTGCCACCCTTTCTGGAGCCGGCAAACTCGGGCGGCGTGAACACGCAGGTGGATGTCATGTCTACCCATTTCTACGGCTCCTGCAACCAGAAAGACACCGATACCGACATCTTCAACACCATTCCGCAGTTTGTGGCCAATGTGAAGTACTTCTACGAGGCGCTGCAAACTCGCCCGGACCTGGCCAATGTGCCCGTGTGGGTGACGGAGAACAATGTCAATGCTGATTGGAGCAACAACGGCATGAGCGAGTGCAATCCGGGTCAGGTCTTCGTAACCGACACACGCGGCACCAGCGCGTATTTTGCCGCATGGCGCCCGTATGTGTTTTCGCAACTGGGCAAGGCGGGCAACCAGGCGCTCTTTCATTGGGACTATACCGCCGACCAGCAGTACAGCGAGGTGGACGGGGACGGAAACCCCTATCTGAGTTACTGGGTGGACAAGGCGCTCGGTAGCGTTTATCCATCCACGGCGGTTTCGCCGGGGCCAAACATTATCGAGCTGACCGCGACGGACACTTCCACCGTGGAGACGCTGGCAACCGAAAGCAGTAACGGCGCGGTGACCATCATGATTGTCGACCGCGCCGTTCATTCGCCCACCGACAACAACGGGAGCGGCGATCCGCGGACCGTAGTAGTGGACCTGTCGAGCTTTGGGAATTTTTCCTCGGCCAGTCTGCTGACCATCGATGCGGCAACCAGCGCCAGCAGCGGGCCGGCGGCAGTAAGCGTCACGCCGACCTCCCGCATGGCTGTCACGCTGCCGGGCTATGGTGTTGCATTTTTGACTTTGACGCCGTAGTGCACATTGACGGCTGTTGCGCATGAAAGGCGCCCAGGGCAAGCGAATCGCTTGCCCTGGGCGCGATTGCCGGCTCTACCGGCCCAGCACGCAAAGACCAGCGGAACAACGACCGGGACGCCGGACTCAACGATGAACTTGTGCCTATCCCCGGCCAGTTTGCCTCAGGTAATTTTTTCATTTGGCGCGACCCCGGTGATGAGGCCGCAATCTGGGAGAAGTTCGCGTTTTTTTGCGTTTTGATGGCGCAGTTCGACAGGCGCATCCTGCCTTTATCAACAGCGAGGGTATCATTGAAGTGAGGTCGCTTCTCAGTAGAGGCGTTACGGGAAGTTGGAGACACAAGTTCACTTGATAAGAGGCTATTGATATGAGCAAATGTCCTATGAAGGACGGACTTATGGGCAGGGCTGTGACCGGAAAGCCGGTTACGCGCTGCCAGGATCTGAACGAGGTTTTTTTTGAATCTCTTCCAGCTTTCGGCGGCGCCTACCTGCGGCGGGTCTATGAAGTGATGAAGCAGGTGATCGATAAACGCATTCCGCTTGTTGTGACTTGTGCCGGGCCGATTACGGTTTCCGATCAGCACCGCGCGTGGCTCATTCCGCTCCTCAGGGCGGCGAACACGGCGTACATTACGGTCACCGACGCGATCTGCTACCACGACGGGCATGACTGTCTCCGGAAGAGTGTTGAACGTCCGATACGGGAGGTGGCTCTTTTCGGCGATGATGCAGAGCTTCGCGAGAACGGAGTGATTCGCGTTACCGACACAGGTTTCGATGAACAGGTGCTTTTCGACCAGGACGCCGTATTGACCGAGATGCTGCAAAGGCCTGAGTTCCAGAAGCGTATGACGACCACCGAACGCAACTATCTGCTTGGCAAGCTCTATGCCGAACGGGAAAAAGCGCTGGGCATTGCGCCGGGCCTTCTGAGCACATGCGCCGATCTTGAATTGCCGGTTTTCATCGGAGCGCCTGCCGATGGCAGCGTCTTCCTGAACTCCGTCAAGCTCTGGATGCTTGCGCGGCTGGGAAAGATCAAATACGGCTTCGATTACGATCTTCACGAGGACGTATTCGAATCCTGCGCCTACCATCACTGGGGGTTGTTTGACTCTGAAGCAAAGTCGTTTGCAATCCTGGTTTTGGGCGGCGGCGTTCCCAAGAATTATTCTCTGCAACCGGAACCGACACTCTCGCAGATTTTCTTCCTCGAAAACATTCGCGGTTATGATTTCGATGCACAGATCGTCTCATCACCGGTGACGGATGGCAGTTTGTCATCGTGCGCGCCAGCCGAAGCGGTGTCCTGGGGCAAGGTCAATCCAGAAACTTACACGACGCAGACGGTAAGCATGCAGGGCGATTACTCGTCTTACATGCCTTTCATCGTTCGCGCGCTGGTCGGAAAGGATCTGCTTCATAACCCGCCAGAACCGCTTCGCCTCTATGCCAAACGCGATGAGCTCAAGAATAAGCTGCTTGCGACGATCGGGAACGACGAGGGAGCAATGCAAAACATCATGGCGACCCTCTCGTTACCGGAAGTTCTCAAGATTTAAGAACATGTGTAAATACTCTGTTTCAAACAAAGGGGACGGGCAAAAGCCCGTCCCCTTCGAGGTAGATATTGTTTCAGGTTTCAAGCCTTGGCGGCTTCGAGCTGCGCATTCACCTTGGCCATGACCGCAAAGGCGTCTGCGACATAGACCACGTCGGCCTTGCCGCGGCTCCAGCCGCAGTTGGGGTCCAGGCTGATGGCGCGCCGGTCGCCGATGAAGCGCCAGCCCACCACATGCGGCTCTTCGCCGTGGCAGCAGGTTGACAGTCCCTTGGCGTGCCGCGGCGTGGCGCCGGTCTGGCCGATCTGGTTCATGTGCGTGAGGAAAGGCAACACCGGCTCGCCCTCGCCGCCCTGATCAACGAGAGATTTACTGCTGCCGAGCGATGCGCCGGTCGCGCGCAGAAAGCCGAGAATCAACTCGCCCGCTTCAGTGGCATGAACCTGGCCGTCGGGCTGTTTCTTGGTCCAGCCGGCGCCGGCGACGAAGAGCATCTTGGCGTCGGGCCGGATAGTCTGCGCACCCTGTTCCGGGGCTCGGAAGCCGCTGACGGTGGTGCGTAGTGCGGGCAACTCGACCGCAATCTGTTCGACCTGGGCAGCGCCGGGCTCGCCGGCATAGGCCGCGTGGGTGCCTGCATCGAGCAGCAGGAACCAGGGGCGGACATCGCGGCTGAGGACGGCTTCGACACGCTGGCGATAGAACCAGCGCGTGACTTCAACGGCTTCCGTTCCACCGAGAGCCGTGATGTGCGTGTCGATGAAGCCGCTGAGGCGATGGGCGACGCCAGCGGCGACGCGGGTAAAACGCGAGGTGCCGGGGGCGAGGACGATGGTAGCTTGTGCGGCGCGGCAAAGGGCCTCGCAAGCGGCTGCGTCGCTGGCATAGCGCGCCTGGGCGAAGGCTTCGCCGGAGACAGCTAGCAGGCGCGCACCGGTTGAAGCCAGAGCGTTGGCTGCGACTGCGGCGTCTGCACCGACAATGCCGATGGTCAAGGACGCGGAGAGCCGTGCAGCCAGCTCCTTGCCGGCAGTTACAGCTTCTAGCGAGGCTTTGGTGAGAGCGGAGCCGGTTTCATCTGCATGAGTCAATACAAGTAGCGATTCCATTATTCGGCTCCAATCCACTCGACCAGTTCGGTCGCGATCTGGTCGGGGGTGAGGTCTTTCACCACGCGCGTTGTGCGTTGCTGTTTGGGCAGGCTCGCGGAGACGTAGCGCAGGCCGTTGGCTTCCAGCTTTGCGGCCTTGGCCTTGGCAAGTGCGGGCATGATGGTGCGCATGTTGGCCATGCCGACTTGCGGATTGTTTCTCGGTTCGGCCAAGTTGCCGGTGGCCCAGCCGAGGACGGCCGGAGTTCCGGCGCAGACCGAGACTTGGTGTTTGCCGCCTTCCACGCGCTCCAACACTTCAAAGGAGCCATCGTCGTGCAGGTCGATCTGATCGACGCCCTGGAACTGGTCGGTGATGCCCAGACGCTCGCCAACGAGTTGCAGCGTGACGCCCGCGCCGCGGGTGGCCGACTCCCAGCCGCCGAAGAGAAGCAGACGGCTGCGGTCGAGGCCGGGCAGAGCTGCGATGGTCTCAACCAGCGCGGCTGCCGTCGAATGCGCGTCAGGGAAGCCGCCGATGGGGCCGTCGATAGGAACCAGCTCGAAGGCGACCTTCTGGGCAATGGTCATCATCACCTGTTGCAGCTTGGCCTTGGGGCCGAGGCTGACAAGCCAGAGCTTGCTGCCGGGGTTCTTCACGGCTAGATTGGCCGCTTCATAGAGCGCGCTGGCGGCCCAAGGGTCGAGGACTGCCGGCAAGACCATTTCGTTCTTCAGTCCCGGGCCGTTTGGCCCAGTCACCGGCTCCAAAGTTTGCAGCGGATCGGGAACGATGCCCGCGCAAACCACAATGTGCAACACATTTGCCATGTTCTTTCCTTCAAGGTTGTTTTATTTCACGCTTTGGGGTGCAGAGGCTTGCGGCGTCTTTTCATCGATCGGCGCAATATACAGTGTAGTATTTCCGCCCAGGCGGGCGGTGTAAAACGGCTTCTGGAGAACGCTCTGCCAGAACGGATCGGGGGAGCGGAAGTTCCAGAACTCAATCCACGCCAGCAGTTGGCTTCCTGCCTGCAGGTCCGGGTCGGTTTGCTGGGTCTCCGGCGTGTACTTCTTCACCAGCGCCGGATCGGCCATGGCCTTCGACAGAAAGACAACAGCGTCGTTCAAACGGTGCTTGTTCTCTTCGAGGCCATAGATGTCCAGGCCCTGGCGGCGCGCCAGTTCGGCGATCATCACCAGCGGTTCAATGCCGAAAGCCTGGTAATGAAGCGCCAGTTCGTGGCGTTTCATTTCCTCGGGAAATGCGCCCTGAGCATCGATTTCGGCAATGGCTGCCGCATAGGTCCTGAGGCCAGTGGCAAACAGTTTGTCGTCCTTGCTGATGACGCCGGCGGCTGTCGCAGCCAGGCCCCTCCAGAAGAAGTGATTGTTGCGGTCGGTCGCGGAGTTCGGTCCGCGCGTCTCGCTCACTGCCTTCTGGGCCGCCGCGCGAAGCCACGCAATGACCTGATCCCGCTCGGCGATGTTCAGCGTTGGCTCTGCCCGGATCACCGAAACCGAGAGCGAAAGTGAGGCAACCGTCCAAGTGGATTGAAACCACACCACCATGTCGTCCTTGGCGTTGTAGTTGAGCAGCGCCTTGCTCTGCGCCCAGGGCAGCAGCACATGAATCACGCAAGCTGCTTCCTGCGGATCTCCTGTGGCAAGGTACCGATTGGCGCCCCAGGCCGCTACGTCCTGAACTTTGTAGTAAGGCTCAGAGAGAGTGTGCTCCTGCGGATTCAGCTCGCCATGGCTGCCGCTCACGTACCGGGAGGGAATGTCCTGACCAACCGGAGGGGGTGCGGGCATCGGGGCTCCCGTGCAGCTCTTCAGGCTGGCAAGCGCCTCGCGCAAACGCGGGGTCTGGACATTCTGGAGCGCCTTGCGCCGGGCTTGCACATCGACGAATGACGCATTGGGATCGCGCACGACGAGAGGAGTTTCGCCGCGGGCCAAGGATGCGGCAAGCAGAAAGATCAGGACGGCGTACTTGCCGGCTCGCGCCCTTCTTCTGCGAACCGATCTGGGCAAATCTCCGTGTACGGTGTTCTTCGACTTCAAGCCCGCAACCCCCTCTGAACATTAAAACATCCAGAGGGCAGTCGCAGTGTTTCAAATGGGATTGAACGGTGGTTCAGCATCAGTTCTCTGCCGAGTGCAGGCCGCCGGAGCCGGCGCGGAACTCGATATTGGAGTGAATCCCATCTGGCGATTGGCCGCAGTTCCACAGGCAACCTCCGCAATGGACGCACTTTTCGCGTTCGAAGGCGGGCGCGCCGTCCTCACCCAATGTGATGGCCTGGCCGGAGCACATGGCGATGCATGTCTTTTCCTCGCAAGCAATGCAAAGCCCCGCGTCCTGGAAGACCACGTGGTCGGCAAAGCCGGGCATGGCCTGCACCTTGCCGCCAAGCAACAGCGCGTCCTGCTGTGTAACAAGCAGACGCCCGTCGAAGGGAATCTCCGGCCAGCCGCGCGCCGAGAGCAGCGCATCGTGCAGCGGACGGCCATCGGCAAGGGCCAGTGCCGCGGCCTCTTTCAGTTTTAGGCCGTCGACTGATTTGGAATCGAAGGGACGAATCTGCTTGTGGGCCGGAGGGATGTGAGCGCTGAGCGAAAGCTTTCCCTTGGTCAAGCCGGCAAGCGCCATGCCGATCATGCCCTTGACGATGCCGTTCTGGAAGCCGTTGCGGGCGTTCTCGGCTTCGCGGGCTCCGCGCTCCACCCAACTGGCGCGCCGGCGGGCTTCATAGCTGGCGGCGAGATTCTCCTCCGTAAAGGGCTTGCCGGCGCGCAGCAGCTCGATTACCGCTTCGCCCAGTTGCGTGCCCGTAGCCCAGGCCTCGTCCACGCCGGAACCGGTGAGCATGTTGGTCGATCCGGAGCCTTCGCCGATGCGCGCAAAGCCGTCTCCGGAGAGGAACGGTTCGCCGTGGCGGCCGGACTCTTCGAGAGACTTCGCGCCCCAGGAGCGCAGGGTTCCGTCCTTGAGGACCTTCCAAAGAGCGGGATGCTGGATGTAGTGCTGCAAGTAACGGTAGGCTGTGCGGCTAGGATCGCTGAGCCATGATGGTACAAAAATCCCTACCGAAACCAACCGTTCTGGGTGCACATAAAGGAAGCCGAAGATCTCCGGCTCCGGGTAGCCGAAGCTGTGCCAGACGGTTCCCGGCTGCAGCGGCGAGTCTTCGGGCAGCTCAATGACGAACTTCATGCCCAGAGCCCACTCGCGATGCGCGTGACCTTCGGGGAGGCCGAGCTTTTCGTCGAGTGCCTGGCCGACCGCGCCGACCGGGCCGTCGCCCACGACGGTCAGGTGCGCGCGCACATCCATGCCGGCCATAAAGCCATCTGTCGGTATACCGGATTTGTCCACACCCTGATCGGCAAGGCGCAGGCCTTCAACTTTTCTGCCAGAGATGAGCGGTGAGCTCACCGGCGTTCCCGGCCAGATCTGCACCAGTCCGGTGGACATCAGTTGCGAACCAACCCACTGGTTGAATTGGCCGATCGATAGTACCAGACCACCGTGCTTGTTGAGGAACGCTGGCGTCCAGGGCAGGTCGAAGGCGTGGTCTTTGAGGCCGAGGAGCGGCCCGGCGGCGCGCAAAGCCGTGTCAGCTGCGCGGAGGGTGAGCGAGCGGCGGCTGGCGCCGACAGGATCCAGCAGATACATCACCCGTTCGCTCTTGACATCGACGGCCATGGGAATCTCGGCCGGGTTCAGGGCCGGGAAGCTGGAACGAATGCTCTGGCCTTGTGTGACGACACCGCTAACACCGGCGGCAATGTCGTCGGCGCGTTCGTAGCAGAGGACTTGCAAAGGCATTCCTGGCACGGCCTTGCTCTCGAAGGCCGGATCGGCGGGGTTCTCGTTCCACGCTTGGGTGAGGGTGGTGAGAAAGCCGCCCATGGCTGGACCAAAACCAGCGCAGGCAATGTCCACATCCATCGATTGCCGCTCGATCTCCGGCGCTACCTGTTCTTCAACGATCGCGTTTGTGCTCATGCCGGATAGTCCAGTGCTTCAGGAATCATGACCTTCGCAACCGTCTCGGCGGCACGGTCTTTTGCCAAGCGGGAGCCGCTCAGGCAGGCGGTCAATCTGTTTTGCAGGCGCAGAAAGTCGTCATTGCCGGCGCAGGCAGCGCAAGGACCAGCTTTTTGCGAATGGCTCCCGTCGGCGGCGAGCACATCGAGCGCCATGGCCGAGATGCCGGGCATGGTTTCCTCGAACTCTTCGAGCTCACTGGCCAGGAAGCAATTGCGATGCTCTTCCTCGTCCCATGTAGGGTGCTGGTTGTAGCCGAATACCAGTTCGGCGCAGATGCGGGATACCTCGCCGGCCGCCTGCGCTGCCTGCGTGTGGCACAGGTCGCTCAGGAACCGCACGGTGCCTTCCAGGCCTTCGCTGGCCACAGGATCGTTTGCACCCTTGGCTTCGAGCTCGAGCACGTCGAGAATCTGGCAGCGCGAGGCCATCAACCAGCAGAGTGCATCGGCAAGGGCAAAGGTCACGCCCTGGCGCTGCCCGTGATAGAGCTTGCCGCCTTCGGGGTCTGTGGCCTTTTGCAGGTGGTTCAGCGTCCACTGCCACATCTGCATGGCCGATGCCAGGGTGCAGGCGCCGGTGCCGGGGCGGTCGCTGGCAATGCGGCGCATCTCTTTGGTCCATGCGCGGAACTGCGCCAGGAAGACCTCGGAGGTCATGGTGACGGTCAACTGGCGGCGCTGCACCGCTTCAGGGCCTTCGTACGTGGCTTCCAGTTGGGCGTCCATCCACTTGTTGCCCAGGAAGCCGGGGCAGTCCTCGGTGATGCCGTAGCCGCCCATCAGGCTGACGGCCTCGCGCAGCATGTTTGCGCCGTGACCGGTGTTCCACAGCTTGGTGGCTGGGCAGAGCACATTGGCCGCGGCGTCCATGAGCACGTACTGGACCAGGGGATCGGCTTCCAGTTCGGCACGGCGCGGGTCGTTGAGTTCAATCGAGAGCAACTCGATGGCTTGCCGCTCACTTTCCTTGAGAGCTTTGATCTCAGCGCGTCCGCCCTGGACGCCGCGCTCCTTCAGAATGGCAGTCTTTTGCTTTTCGACGGGGTCCATTTCGTCAAAGAGGCGCGCAGTGGCGAAGCCCAGCGAGGTGGCTGCCTCGCCGGTGGCCCAAACGTCGACCAGCCGATGCAGCGCGTCTTCCCGCTGCTGGATGCCCTGTTCGTAGCGCACTGAGCCGGGTTTAGTGCCTTCGGCTCCGCGGAAGCGCCCGCGCTGGTAACGGATGACCGGTTCGACGGCCGACAGCAGCTTGGCTGCCGACATGATGCCCACCGGCACACGGGTGCGGCGGAAGACTGCCTCGATCACTTCGCCATGGTTGAAGTTGGGGATGATGACGCCGTCCTTGATGGTGTATCCGCCAATGATGCGGCTGGCCGGAACCTTCATGTTAAAGATGGGATCGCCGGTGGACGAAAGCTGGTGAACCAGCTTTTTGGTGGGGGTGCCGTGGTCGAATGTGCCTTCGTCGGTCTCTTCCAGGATTACCATGCAACTGCCCTTGATCCGCGGGTCGTCGGAGGCAACGGCGGCGGTGACGAAATTGGCGAAGGCGATATTGGTGATGAAGCGGCCGCGCTTGTCCACCTGCAGCCATGGTTCTTCGCCGTCCTTCCACTCGGCCACGCGCATCTTGCCGCCCAACATGCCGGCATCGACACCCACATAGGGGATGGGCTCGGTGAGCACAAAGGCGCCGCGCCAGGGTTTGCGGTCCTCGCCCGGCTGCGGAGGTGCGGAGAGGCTCTTGTAGCGGGCTACCTGGTCTGCCGTGCCGCGCTCGTGGATGGGTGAGAGCGCCAGAAAGCCGGCCAGGCTGGCCGTGGCCGCGCCGCCGTCCACCCAAGCCAGCTCGAAGGCTGACAAAGCCAGCGCCAGGTTCTTGGGTCCAGTGATGAATCCGCCCTCTTCCGGCTCCATGAAGGCCGCGGTGACTCCGGCGCGGTCAAAAGCCTCCATCATTTCGTTCTTTCCCGGCGTCCATTCGTGGCTATTGCGTTCCCCGGCGGCCACCAGCCGCGCTACGGTTCCCCGCGCCACGCCGCGCGCAGACTGTACCAGCATCTGCAAATCGAATCGGTCCGCAAACCGCCATTGAATCTGACGCACCGCGTCGCCAGGGAGAGTGAGCATGTTCTTTTCGTCGAAAACCGCAACCGTGGCCATAAATTTCCTCAAGTAGCGCTCATATTGTGCTTGACCGGGGGCACTTTGGCATGTGACATGTATCACTTCGGGACGCTTCCGCTGTGCATTGCATCCTCTGCGAAGGTATCGAATCGGTTTGGAGGGGGTCGGGGCAGAACGGCTCGCGCCGGAGGAAGCACGCTTTTCGTGCGTGATCGGCGTCACGTGCAATTGCGCAATGCAGCCGATATGAAGTGTAGAGAATCGGGAAAGCTCCATCGGCCGGCCGGAGATCGGAAACATGACTCAAGGAATCGGTGCGGCCGCGATTCCACGAGTTGCGTCCGTTGCCGGGATTGGCCTGAAAGCGTAAGGCTCTGCAAGCGCAAAGATGAATTGGAGCCGGCATATGAAGATTGACTTCTTCACTGCATTCACCCTTGGGGCGCTTCTGGTAGCCGGGTCGGCCTGCCCCGCAAACGCGGAGACGGATTGCCTCTCATGCCATGGCGACAAGAGCCTTCAAGACGCCTCTGGGCACAGCCTTTGCATTGATGCCGGAAAGTTTGGCGCGAGCCTGCACGGCAGCCTGAAATGCGCTGATTGCCACGTCACGATCAAGGACTATCCCCATCCAGACCAGGTGACGCCGGCCGAGTGCAGCTCCTGCCACGCCGACCAGGCGGCAGGATTGGCCGGAAGCGTGCACTCAGTTAAAGCCGAGCATCCATGCACCACTTGCCATGGAGACGCCCACGCCATCTTCCCGAAGGACGATCCGAAGTCGGCGGTTTATCCGCTGAACATTCCGCGCACCTGCGGCGCCTGCCACGGCAACGACGCAATGGCAAGGAAGCACGGACTGCCCAATGTCTACCCGATGTATATCGATTCCATTCATGGCTTTGCGCTCAGCAGGGAAGGATTGCTGGTTGCAGCGAATTGCCAGAGCTGCCATGGCTCGCACCACATCCTGAGCCATAAGGACCCGCAAAGTCCCACATACAAATCGAACATTCCAAAGACGTGCGGGAGTTGCCACGCGGGAATTACCGCTGACTATATGGGTGGCGTGCATGGAAAGTCCATTGCAGCGGGCGATCTGAAAGCGCCGGTATGTTCTGACTGCCACACCGCTCACGCAATTCTGCAGCCGACAGAGGCTGCCTTCCGTATGCAGTCCACGCCCATCTGCGGCTCGTGCCACAAGGACAAGTTATCCACTTACCGGGACACGTTTCACTCGCAGTTAGGCGCGCTGGGCGGCTATGTGGAGACGGCGCGTTGCTGGGACTGCCACGGAGCACATGGGATATTGCCCGCGTCCGATCCCCGGTCGCCGGTCGCTCCGGCCAACCTGGTGGCCACATGCGGCAAGTGCCATGCGGGAGCAAACGCCAGCTTTGTGCAGTATCAGCCCCATGCCAACGCGCGCAATCGCAAGATGAATCCGGCCCTCTACTTTGTCCGTCTGTTCATGAACCTGCTGCTGGCCGGCACACTGACGTTCTTTGTGATTCACACCATGCTGTGGCTGATCCGCTCGCGATACGACCAGGTGAAGAGAAGAGCGGCGGAAGGAGGGAAAAATGCCTGATCGGGAGCAAGCTGCAGAAAATGAAAGCAAGGATATCCAACCGCGGGGACGGTATTTCATGCGCTTCACGCCGGGGCAGAGATACCTTCATGCTGTCCTATTCACCACTTTTCTGGGACTGGCGGCAACCGGGTTGCCCATGCGTTTCAGCGAGAGCATCTGGGCGAGAAAATTTGCCAGCGTCGTGGGAGGGTTCGGGTCGATCATCTTCTTTCATAAACTCTTCGCGGTAGTGCTGACGCTGGCATTTCTCATCCATGTGAAAGACGTTTTTACCCGCGCATGGGTCCATCGCGAAAAGGGCATCTTCTGGGGATCGACCTCCATGGTGGCTAACTGGAAGGATGTAAAGGATCTTTGGGGGCACCTTCGCTGGTTCGTGGGACTGGGCCCGAAGCCGCGGTTCGAGCGCTACGCCTATTGGGAGAAGTTCGATTACTGGGCGGTCTTCTGGGGCATGATCGTCATCGGCTTTTCAGGATATGCCATGTGGTTCGCACCATTTTTTGCCAGATTCCTGCCCGGCTGGGCGCTGAACGCCGTGCTTGTGATTCACAGTGAAGAAGGACTGCTGGCCATCCTGTTCATTTTCTCCATCCACTTCGTCAACACCCACCTGCGCCCGGACAGTTTCCCCATGGACATGGTGATCTTTACCGGAGTGGAGAGCGAGGAAGAGTTCAAGCACAAGCGCGCCCTGGAGTATGAGCGCCTCAAAGCCCAGGGAAAACTGGAGGCAAAAATCGCGGAGGCGCCGGGAATCTGGCAGATCAAGTTCTCCAAAGTCGTTGGATACACTGCCATCGCGATCGGCCTGGTTCTTCTGGTGCTGACTCTGAGCGCCTATTTCAGTTGACGGATGCCGCGGTTTCGCTTATTTCGGAACGTGATTCCAATCACTGCGGGCTTGTGCGCCGCAGAGTCTCCTCAAAGGTGTGAACTCCGCCAAAAATAGCTTCGTTCAAGCTCTCGCCTTCTCTTTGTTTGTCTGCGTTTGTGCGGCTCGCGCCGAGCAAAAGCCTAACGATAAACTCTGTTTTTCCTGCCACTCCAATGTCGCTATGTCCAAACAGGTCAACGGCAAAAGCGTCAGTCTCTATATAGACGAAAGCAAGCTGAGAAATTCAGTCCATGGCGATCTGTTCAGTTGCGTGGATTGCCACAAGTCAGCAAACGATCCGGTCAACAAGAATCTCCGCCGGCCGGCGGCTTGCGTCGATTGCCATGCAGACGAACAGAAGGCGTACGAGCATAGCCAGCACGCCAAGGCCAAAAAGGATGGAGCGTCAACGGCAAACTGCGCGGATTGCCATGGAGGCGCGCATGAGATTCTGGCCGCCGGCGATCCCAGGTCGACGGTGAATCATGCCAACATCCCCACGACCTGCGGCAAGTGCCACACGGAGATGGACAAGACCCTCGCGCAGAGTGTTCAGGGCCAGGCAATTGCGCGAGGTAACGGGCCTGCTCAGGTCTGCACGGATTGCCACGGAATCCACTCGACCAAAACGCACAGCCATTCGCTCCCATGAAGCGATTCCAGCTTCGGCAGAGGCTGGATAGATTATGGAGAATGCCAACAAGCCAAGGGCCGCGCCGCCACCGGAGCAGACAGAATTGAAAAAGGGAACCGCATCGGAAGCGGTTCCCTTTTCAGAACTTCGATAATCTCTTCAGGCTCTATGCGTAGTCGATGGGATGCTTGCTGAGCCACTCTTCATCGCGCACCTTGCCTATATTCCTCATCGCACTGCCGGCGACGCTGGCGCTGAGATGGCGGCTCTTCCAGGCGAGGCCAGTGGTCAGGCCAATAGCGCCGCCCAGCAAGCCATACGCCACAGTTACGCCGGTGGATTTCTTCTTCCAGATTGGATAGCCTGCCAACACGCCGACGCACACCCCAATAGCGGCTGGCACCAGCGCGCTCTTGACTGACTCGCCAAGAAACGGAGTAAGAGGTTTTCCGTCGAGAAACTCTTCCTGACCGGTACGCGCGCCGTCAATTCCAGAGTCCACCAGCCGCCGGCCATAATCGACATTGGATTTCACCCACTTGCCCAAGTCCATGGAACCTCCTCACCTTTCTGGAAAGCACTACCAAGCTTATCAGATCACCAGCCGCCTGGTTAAGGCCGTATCTCCAGTCACACTCCGACGTGAGCCGGATTGAAACCGTGCGTTGGCGGGTCCAAATCGGGAAGCTGTAAGAGGTTGACGGCGCGCGTTATGATCGACCTACTTCATCTTCTGCAGGATATGGGTTGGAATGCGGATCGCGTACGTGCTTACCTCGCTCGGCGTCGGAGGAGCGGAACGGCAGGTGGTGACGCTGGCTGAGCGCATGGAGGCGCGCGGCCATGTGGTCTCGCTCGTTGTGCTTCGGCCCTGCCAGCCCGAAGAATGGTCCACGACCATCCCTGTCGTCCATCTCGATATGTACAAGACCCCTGCCAGTCTCCTCACCGGTCTTGGGAATGCTCACCGCTTTCTGCGCGTCTTTCGCCCGGACCTGATCCACAGCCACACTTTCCCGGCCAACATGGCGGCTCGGTTGCTCCGTCCGCTCCACCCAGTGCCCATCCTCTCCACCATTCACAACGTCTATGAAGGCCCTTGGTCGCGCATGTTGGCCTACCGGCTCACCGATCCGCTCAGCCGCCGCACCACCGCAGTCAGCCAGGCTGCCGCAGAGCGCTATGTGCGCCTGAAAGCTGTCCCGGAGCGCAAGTGCTTAGTCCTCAACAATGGAATTGATACTGCTGAGTTCGAGCCCAGCCCTGGCGGCCGCACCCACGTCCGAGCGCAGATGGGCGTACAGGAGGAGTTTGTCTGGTTGGCGGCGGGACGTATCGTTCCTGCCAAGGACTATCCCAACCTGCTGCGCGCCTTCGCACAGGTCCACGCCGAGCTCTCCGCTGCTCGACTGTGGGTCGCGGGAGAGGCCGTTGGCCCGGAGGCAGTGGCCGTTCAAGCTTTGGCAGCGGGACTGGACATTGGGGGGTCCGTTAGCTGGCTTGGGCTTCGCCGGGATTTGCCGGCCCTGCTCGATGCTGCGGACGGCTTTGTCCTTGCCTCGGCCTGGGAGGGAATGCCCCTGGTCGTCGGCGAAGCCATGGCCATGGAAAAGCCGGTTGTGGCCACCGATGTGGGCGGCGTGCGCGAACTGGTGGGCACGTCCGGCGCAATCGTTCCCGCCAGGAGCCCGGAGGGCCTTGCGCAGGCGATGCTCACCATGATGCGGATCACGCCCGAAGCCCGCCATATCCTCGGCCGGGAGGCGCGGGAGCGCATCGCGACCTGTTTCAACATGGACGCAAAGGCCGATGAGTGGGAAGCCCTCTACCGGACAGTCGCGGCGCAGAAGATTTGACCTGCGCTGTGTGCGGGTTAGCGTGCTTGGGCCATTTCAGGCCTCGTTTTCCCTTTCATAGCCTAGCCAGGGTTCCGATGATACGGTTATCATCGGTTTTTGTGTTCTATTTGCGGGCCGTGGATGCGGCCTGACGAGAGTGCATGGAGGGTTTGGAATGCGGGAAGCGATAGCCCGGATCATGGTATGTAGTGCCTTGTTGGGATTGGGAGTTGGCATGGGAAACGAAATGGCGCTCGCGCAGTCGAAGACGGCGCACAATGCTGTGTTGGACCTGGACCATGGCTGGCAGTTTCGCCAGATTACCGCCAGCCCGCAACCAAGCGAAAATGGCTGGCTGCCCGCCACCGTCCCCGGCGATGTGCACCTCGATCTGCTGGCCAACAAGAAGATTCCGGATCCGTTTTTCCGCGACAACGAGGCCAAGCTGCAGTGGATCGAGAATGAAGCCTGGGAGTACAGAGTCAGCTTCGAGGTCACACCGGCCTTGCTTGCCCGTTCCAATGTGGATCTTGTCTTCGACGGTCTCGATGCAACCGCCGAGGTCTACCTGAACAGCGTTCGGGTGCTTGACGCCGACAACAGCTTCCGCATCTGGCGCGTTTCCGCCAAGGACCATTTGCACGCCGGCAAGAACCTGCTCTATGTCGTTTTCCCGTCGCCCATCAAGGCCGCTGCCAAGGTAGCCGTCGGCGACGCGTTCCGGCTCAAGTCCAAGACCGAAGACAAAACCTACGTCCGCAAGCCCGCCTATGAGTATGGTTGGGACTGGGGTCCGCGCTTTGTCACCAGCGGCATCTGGAAGCCGGTGCGGCTCGAGGCCTGGGACAAGCTCCGCATCGCTGACTTCGCCATTCGCCAGCGCGACGTGAGCAGGGAAGTAGCGCACATCGATGCCGAGGTCGAGGTGGAAGCGGCGAGCGCAGGTCCGGCAAAGGTCAGCGTGCATTACTTCAACAACGGCGTGCCGGAAACGACCTCCGCAACGGTTAGCGTCCATTCCGGCCGCAACGTCATCAATTTGCCCATCGAGATTCGGCAGCCCAAACTCTGGTTCCCGGCCGGCTATGGCGAGCAGCCGCTCTACGAATTCACCGCGCAGGCAGGTACAGAAGGCCAGGTGAGCGAGGAACGCAAGACCAAGGCCGGACTGCGCTCCATCGAGCTTCGCCGCCAGTTGGACAAGTGGGGCCGGTCGTTTGAGTTAGTGGTTAACGGAATTCCCGTCTTCGCCAAGGGCGCGGATGTGATTCCCTTCGACAGCTTCCCCAATCGCGTGACGACCGCCGACTATCGCCGCATCCTCGAGTCCGCGCGCGATGCCAACATGAATATCATCCGCCACTGGGGCGGCGGTTACTACGAAACCGACGAGTTCTACTCGATCTGCGACGAACTGGGCATCATGGTCTGGCAGGACTTCATGTTCGGCAACGACTGGCAGCCCGGCACATACGCTTTCAAGCTGAACATCGAGGCCGAGGCCGAGGACCAGGTGCGCCGCCTGCGCAACCACCCCAGCATTGTGATCTGGTGCGGCAACAACGAGACCGAAAGCGCAATGAACTGGGATGCGCGCAAGAACCTGCCACTCGACGTGAAAGCGCAGATGTGGCAGGATTACCTCACCGAGTTCAGCGGCATCCTGCCCCGCGTGGTGGCGCGGCTGGACGCGGAGACACCCTACTGGCCCAGCTCCCCCAGTGCCGACTATGAACCCCTGAGCGAACATTATCAGTCCGGCGATCAGCACGACTGGAGCGTTTGGCACGGCCGCGTGCCCTTCAGTGACTACGAGAAGCACAACTGGCGCTTCGTCTCGGAATACGGCTTTCAGTCCTTTCCGGAGATGAGGACGGTTGAAGCCTTCACACAACCGGAGGATCGGGCGAATATCTTCACGCCGGTCATGCTCGCGCACCAGAAGAACAATGAAGGCAATTCGATCATTCACGACTATCTGCTCAGGGACTATTCCGAGCCGAAGGACTTTCCGAGCTTCCTCTACGTGAGCCAGGTTCTGCAGGCCGAGGGCATCAAGGTCGGCACCGAGCATTGGCGCCGCAGCCGTCCCGAAACCATGGGTACCATCTTCTGGCAATTGAACGACTGCTGGCCGGTGGCCTCGTGGTCCTCGATCGACTACTACGGCCGCTGGAAGGCGCTGCAATACTATGCGCGGCGTTTCTATGCGCCCGTGCTGGTTTCGCCGCACGTCGAGGATGGCGCGCTGAAGGTCTACATCGTCTCCGACAAGACCAAAGCCGAGCCCGCTACGCTACGTGTGCGGCTGATGAACTTTGACGGCAAGGTGCTGCTGGAGGAAACGCGCTCTGTGGACGTGGCGCCGCTGGCCAGCAAGGTCTATCTCGACTGGCCGCTGAAGAAACTGACAGATGCGGGCGCGGCCGACACCTCGCGCGTCTTTGCCGTAGCCGAAGTGACGGCTGGTGGAGCGCAGCTTTCGCGCAACCTGGTCTATCTCGCCCCGGTGAAGGGAGTGCATCTGAAGCCGGCTCACTTGAAGGTCGAAGTTACGGGCGCGAAGGGTAGCTATAAAGTTCGCGTTGCTTCCCCTGTCCTGGCACGGAGCGTCTATCTTTCCTTCGGCAATCTGGATGTGAAGGTTTCCGACAACTACTTCGACCTGCTTCCAGGCGAGACGGAGGAGATCGCGGTCACCAGCGCGGCATCTCTCGACGCGCTGAAGGCGCAGTTGAAGGTCATCTCCCTTACCGATGCCTTCGCAGCGGGGGACGGGCAGCCCGCCATGATCGGCGCCGCCCAGTAGGTTCAGTCGAATCAGGAATCAAAAACAAGCGGGCCGGAGCATGCGCTCCGTCCCGCTTTCTTGTGCGCCCAGCATGGGCGCACTCTAGCGGGTGCAAGTCCCTCCGTGAGCTGGTCACAGCGAACGAAGTGAATCGCAACTGCATGAGGGTGACCGATTGTGGGGAGGAAGCGTGGAGCGAAGCTG
>Ga0326728_10001880_pt1 | contig 72059 bp, 71 predicted proteins | sample MB3enrmetagenome_FD_207602 | JGI IMG/M metagenome (GOLD analysis project Ga0326728, IMG submission 207602) | Lab enriched peat soil microbial communities from McLean, Ithaca, NY, United States - MB31MN | ecosystem: Environmental > Terrestrial > Soil > Wetlands > Peat | place: USA: New York...
CGATCCGGATCAGCCGATAGACATCCTCCACCGTCTGGATCTTCGCCTCGACGACGCCCATCCCCCCGACTTTACCCGCTCATGCCGGGAATCTTCAAGTGGTTCAATCATTTATAACACAGTAGTAATAGGACTCGCCGAAGCGCGCGAGATTCTCCTTCTCCTCGGCGATCGCGGTGGCGGTGAGAAACCCGGTCACCCCGAGAATCAGCAGGACGCTGCTCCATTTCAGCGGGCTCTTCAGCCACGCTGCCCACCCCAGCGCCAGAAGCGACGCATAGAGCGGATGACGAATGAATCGGTACGCCCCAACGGTGACCAGTGTGGTGGTGTTCTCAAATGCGAGATTGGTGTCCGACACGGCGGTGGCCGACGGACGGCCGATCACCGCAAGAAGCCGGAAGCCCTCGATCGCCAGCACAATGGAAACCACCCCGAGGAACCAGGAGACGAATTGGCGGGCCGACAACGGGTCGCGAAACCACACCGGAACGTTCAGCAGGATCAGCCCCCAAAGGAGCTCGAACGCGAAGAAGCGATAGAAACCGTGCGAGCGAAGGCTTCGCAGCGACCGCCATGACAGCCAGACCACGACGGCCGAGCCGGCGAGAAAAAGTGCGGTTTGCAACATGGCATCTGCCAGGCTCAGTTTACGTCAACAGATCAGGCAGGTCCAACCGTCCCGGCGAAGGAGCTGGCCTGCGTGAAAACCCTCGGGCAGGTCGTCCTCGGTGAATCCGGAAACGATGAGCGCGGAGCCGGGCCGGCGGATGCGTTCGAATTCGGTCAGGAGTTCCTCCGCGGCCGCCGAACTGATGTTGGCCACGATCAGGTCCGCGGTGTCGCTCCGCACCGCGTTGGCGGAGCCGGCGAACATCGGGACGCTGACGTGCTCGCTCGCCACTCGCAACGCATCGAAGTCGATGTCGCAGGCAACCGCGTTCCCCGCGCCAAGCAGCCGTGCGGCGTCCGACAGAATTCCCGAACCCGCGCCCACGTCCAGCACGGTCATGCCGGGCCGGACAGTGCGCTCCAAAGCTTCGAGACAAAGCTGCGTGCACGGATGCCATCCCGTGCCGCAGGCCATGCCCGGATGAATCTCCAAACGGAGGCGCCCGGCCGGCGGCGGTTCGGTGTTCCACGGAGGCGCCAGGAAGAACCGCTCGCCCACCAACAGGGGCGGCCATGCGTCGCGGGCATCCTGCTCCCAATCCACGTCCGGCTCGCGACGGAATTCCGGAGCGAAAGCCGCGAACCGTTCGAGCAACTCGCCTGTGCTCGCGTCGTCGGCAAAGAAGGCTCGCAGCGCGCCCGGCTCCTCGGTGATTCCCGCGGTGCCGGCGTCGTACAGTTCGCCGATCAACGCGTCTTCCTGCGCCGGCGAGCACGCGAGCAGCAGCGAAAACACTCAGCCCTGCACCCTTCGCGCGCGCCCCTGCCAGAATTTCTCGCGCAGATCCATTTTGCGGATCTTCCCGGTGCCCGTCTTCGGCAGCGGTTCCTCGCGGAATTCCACTGCGCGCGGTATCTTGAATCGGGCGAGACGCTCACCCAGAAACGCGATCAACTCCGCCTCGGTCAGCGTCGCGCCGGGCTTGCACATCACGACGGCGACGGGAATCTCGCCCCACTTTTCGTCCGGCGCAGCGACCACGGCGCATTCCATGACTGCAGGATGCGCGTAGATCGCTTTCTCCACCTCCAGCGAAGAGATGTTCTCACCGCCGCTGATGATGATCTCCTTGCTGCGATCGACGATCTGGACATATCCGTCCTCGTCCCAGACCGCCATGTCGCCGGTGTGCAGCCACGGTCCGGTCATGGCGTGGGCAGTGGCCTGCGGCTCGCGGAAATAACCGTCCATGATGTGATCGCCCATGGCCACCACTTCCCCGATGCTCACCAAATCGCGCGGCACGTCGTTGCCGTGCAAGTCCACCACGCGCAGCGATACGCCTGGCACCGGCCATCCCGCCATGGACTGGCGTCGCCAGCGTTCCCGATCGCTGGCATAGCCGGGGTTCTTCTGAAATGAGCAGGTAAGCACGGGCGACGTCTCCGTCAGTCCGTAGCCCGCCGCGCAATCGCAATGGAACGCCTTCTCCAGACGCTCGATCAGCTCGGGCGACGACGCAGCTCCGCCAATCATGATGGTGCGCAGGCTGCCGACATCGGCGTCCGCCAGCTCCGGCGCATTCAGCAGCGCCTGCGCCATGGTGGGGACCAGACTCATGCTGGTGACGCGATGTTCGCGGATCAGACGAAGCACGGCCGCCGGCTCGAAGCGCCGCACCATCACCTGGCGGATGCCCAGCAGAGTGCAGGCCTGCGCGTGGCCCCAGCCATTCGCATGGAACAGTGGGATGGTGTGGAGTTCGACGGCGGTTTTTGGCTCGGTATGCAGCAGCGCCACGGAGAGGGCGTGAAGGTACAGCGTGCGGTGGCTGAGGGTGACTCCCTTCGGCGTGCCCGTGCTGCCGCTGGTGTAGAAGAGCTCGGCGATGGAATTCTCGTCGATGTTGAAGACGTCGGCTCGTTGCGGGCGTCCCCGGGACAGCAGCTCCTCGTAGGTCATGTCGGCCGCGGGCAGGCGCTCGCCGATGGAAACGTACCGCCGAATCGACGGGCAGGCAGGACGCAGCTTCTCCACCAACGGCGCAAAATCGTTTTCGAAGATCAGCATGCCGGCTTCGGAATGCCGGAAGATTCCAATCAGTTCGGGCGGCGAGAGCCGCACGTTGAGTGGCATCAGGATCGCTCGCGCCTGGGGCACGCCGAAGTATCCTTCGAGTAACTGATGGTTGTTGAAGCTGAGAAAGGCGACGCGATCGCCGGCGGCGATGCCCTCGGCCGCCAGCGCGCTGGCCAGCTTCTCGACACGCTCGCCGAACCGGGCGTAAGTGAACTGCTCCTCGCCGCACACGACGCCAATCCTGTCCGGAAAGACATCGATGGCGCGGTGCAGGCAGCGTACAGGCGTCAATGGAACGAACATGGGCCAGACCTCCGAAACTTCCGCAATTGTACAGCGAAACGGCGTTGGCGATGCCTGCGTCCCCTTTACGAGATGAACTGTCGGTTGTCTTACGTCTCGTTGTTTCTCACGTTGGCTGTGACCGCCTGGGCCGCGGACCCCTCGGGAGTTCACAACTTTCAGCAGGTGGACGATCGCCTTTATCGCGGAGCGCAACCGACGGCGGCGGGCCTTGAAAACCTGCAAAAACTGGGTGTCCGCACGATCATCGATCTGCGCGGGGGCGACCCACGCTGGGCGTCGGAGAAGTCCATCGTCGAGCGTGCCGGTATGCGCTATGTGCACATTCCGCTGAGCGGGTACATGGCCCCTTCCGATGACCAGATGGCGAAGATCTTTGCCGCGCTGGACGACAGCTCGGGCTGGCCGGTGTTCATCCATTGCAAGCGGGGGGCGGATCGCACCGGTACGGTGATCGCCTGCTATCGCATCGCCCACGACCACTGGCCCAACCAGAAAGCGCTGGAAGAAGCGAAGCTGCGCCACATGAGCCGGACCGAATGGAGCATGCAGCGCTATATTCTTGGATTCGATCCGAAGCGCTGCTGCGCGCTGGCGATCACCCAGGGTGCGGGGGAATCGCCGTTACCGAAGGCGCAGGCGCACTAGCGCGCGAACCGCGCGAAGAAGCTGTCTGGTTTCCACTCCGGCCGCGTCTCGTTGTCGGCCACTTCAACAAGCAGGCGCAGCATCAGCTCATTGAACCTGGCGGCCGCGGCAAGGTCCACCGGCTGATTCACGTCGTCCGACGGCGCGTGATAGCGCGTGCGAAACCACTCTTCGCGCATCTTCTCTTCGGGCGAACCGGGCGCCGCGCCGAAGCCGAACATCAGCGCGGGCACACCCAGCTTCACAAAGTTGTATTGATCGCTGCGGATGAAGATATTGCGCTCGGGCATCGGATCGTCCTGTATTTCCACGCCATCGGCTGGGGCCAGCGCGCGAATCCTCTCGCCCAGAGTCGATTCGTTCAGCCCGATCACCATCAGGTAGTGGAGCGGATAGAGCGGCAGGAACATGTCAAGATTAATATCCGCGACCATGCTGCGCGCAGGCACGGTGGGATGGGCGGCGAAGTACCGCGATCCGAGAAGGCCTTTCTCCTCGCCGGTCACCGCCAGAAAGATTACAGAACGCCTGAGCGGGACCTTCCGCTCGCGCATCAGCCGGGCAATTTCGAGGATCGATGCGACTCCCGACGCGTTGTCCATCGCCCGTTGTAAATCGCGTCGCCATTGATGGGCTGCCCGACGCCAAGGTGATCGAGATGGGCGCTCATCACGACGTACTCGCCATTCAGCTTCGCGTCCGAGCCGCGGAGAATGCCCGCCACATTCGGAGCCTCCACCTCGTGGTCGTGCATGGTCACGTGCACGCGAACGCGTCGCGGCAAGTTGAAATGCGGCAGGGCGGCATGCGCATCGGCCATCTTCACGAGTTCAGCCATGGTGTGGCCAGTGCCCGCGAACAACTTGTCCGCGCTGGCCGGATTCATCATGATGGAAACCCGCAGACCGTTGGCGGGGCGCAGATCCTGTTCGAGGAAGGTCATTCGCGGATTGAATCGCGCGAGCGCAATTCGCTGCCAGGGCAGATCCATGGAGTGCGGGTTGGGAATCCGAATGGCGCCCACCGCGCCCGCCTCGCGCAGCGCGCGCCAAGATTCCGCAAACGATTGGTGATGAGCCGCCAGCGGCCCCGGAATCCCCGACGGAATGCCGCTCAAGGACAGCGCGAGCTTCCTCTTGAGATCGACGCCGGCAAGATCGCTGTAGCTCTTTTCCGGCACGTCCATGCCGTAACCGACGAACACCGCCGATGCTTCCAGATCGCGCGCCGTGTCGGGATCCAAGCCGAAAATGAGATCGTCGCCCATATGCAGCGGCTCCGCGCCATGCGGACCCAGCAGCTCGGCGCTCGACTGGCCGTCGTCGATCTGATCGACAACGAACTTCACTGGCTGGAAGTATCCGTCGGTGCCGGCGGGCTCGAGTCCGAGCCTGCGAAAGTCGCCGGCGACATAATCCGCGGCTTTGCGATAACCCTCGCTGCCGGTGTCGCGTCCGGCCAGATCGTCGCTGGCCAGATACTCGACGTGCGTCCACCAGCGCCGCCCCTCGTCCTGATAGTTGACCGGGGCAAGGCCCAGCGCGACGGCGCAGACGGCGGCCGCGAATCGAACGAATCTCATCTGAACAGGATAGTCGATCATGGAAGTGGGGCAGGTTTGACCACGGGCGAAGGCGCGTTGGCCTCCTCATCGCCGGATAAGGTCAACGGTGGTACCCTGGTCAAGCCTGCGGCGGCCTCGCAGGCCGCCTGCTCGCATGTCCACGCTGCCACTGTTTGAACAACCATCGTCGTTCGATCGTGAACGCCTGCATCGCCGCCTGGCGGAAGCGGCGCGCGCGGGCGTGTTCATCGGGACCAGTTCCTGGAAATACGAGGGCTGGTGCGGGCAGATCTACACACGCGAGCGCTATGCGACGCGCGGGCGGTTCTCGGAAAAGCGTTTCCAGGCCGAGTGCCTGGCTGAGTATGCCACGGTATTCCCGATCGTCTGCGGCGACTTCACGTTCTATCAGTTCCCGTCCGAGCAGTACTGGCAGCGGCTGTTCCGCTCCGCCCCGGCGACGCTGCTCTACGCGCTGAAGGTCCCCGAGGACATCACCGTCAGGCTGTTCCCGACCCACGCACGCTACGGCCCACGCGCCGGGCAGTTCAACGAGACGTTCCTGAACGCGGCGTTGTTCGACACCGGCTTCCTCGAGCTGCTGCGGCCATATCGCCGGCAGGTGGCCGTGCTGATCTTCGAATTCGGCGCGTTTTCGCGCGACAGTTACAGAAGGGTGGGCGATTTCCTTGCCGAGCTCGATCCGTTCCTGACGATGCTCCCGCGCGACTTCCGTTTTGCGGTGGAGATTCGCAATGAGGAGTTCCTGGGAGCGGAGTATTTTGGCTGTCTGCGGCGTCACGGCGTCGCGCACGTGCTGAACGCGTGGACACGCATGCCCGAGATCGCCGATCAAATGGCGCTGCCCGAAGTCTACACCGCCGATTTCACCGTGGCCCGCGCATTGCTTCGCCGCGGCCGGCCCTACGCCGAGGCCGTCGAACGATTCGCGCCCTACGCGAAAGTGCAGGACCCCAACCCATCCACCCGTCAGGCGCTGCGGGCCCTGGCCGCTCGCGCCCGCGAGCGCAACGAACCCTCGTACATCTTCGTCAACAATCGGCTCGAGGGGAACGCGCCGGAGACGATTCAGGCGCTGCTGGAATAGGAAAAAAGCGTAGTAGAAAAGCATTACTGCTCGATTCGCGGCGGGCTCGCTACAATTGAGGCAATTGTCTCTGCTGGAGGGGCTCATCAGGTTTCGTTTCACCGTTCTGCCGGGTGCACTGATCGTGTGCGCGGTCTTCTTCCTGGCGGCCGCGCCGGACGCTCCCGGCGTCAGGTTCAGCGACGTCACTGCCGCCGCAGGCATCCACTTCGTGCACAACGCGGGGAAAAGCGGAAAGAAGTATCTACCCGAGACGATGGGCTCGGGCGTGGCGGCGATCGACCTCTACGGCGACGGCTGGCCAAGCCTGCTCTTCGTCAACAGCCGGCCGTGGGGTGCGCATGCGGGGAAGAGCCTCTGCGCGCTCTACCGCAACAATCACAACGGCACCTTCACCGATATCACCGCCGGCAGCGGGCTGGACGTGGAGATGTACGGTATGGGCGCGGCCGTCGCCGACTACGACAACGACGGCCTTGACGACGTGTACATCACCGCCATCGACGGCGATCACCTCTTCCACAACGAGGGCAACGGCAGGTTTCGCGACGTGACGAAGGCCGCCGGCATCCACAACGCCGATTTCGGAACGAGCGCGGCCTGGTTCGATTACGACCGCGACGGCAAGCCCGATCTCTTCGTCGCGAACTATGTCACGTGGAGCGAGAAGGGCGATCTCTGGTGCTCCATGGACGGCACGCACAAATCCTACTGCACGCCGCAATCCTACAAGGGCACGTCGTCGCGGCTGTATCACAACCTCGGCAATGGGCGCTTCGAAGATGTGACGGAAAAGGCCGGACTCGCTGATGCGTCGAGCAAGTCGCTGGGCGTGGCGGTGCTCGATATCGACAACGACGGCTGGCCCGACCTCTTCATCGCCAACGACACGGAAGCCAACAACCTCTACCGCAACAATCGAAACGGAACATTTTCCGAGGTCGGTGTTTCGGCGGGCGTGGCCTTTGGCGAAGACGGCGTGGCCCGCGGAGGGATGGGCACCGATGCCGGCGACTACGACCATTCCGGCCGCTTCGATATTCTGGTAGGCAATTTCTCCAATCAGATGGCCGGCCTCTATCACAACGAGGGCGGTGGTCTGTTTACCGACGTGGCGCCGCGTTCGCCGGTGGGCCGCGACAGCCTTCTCGACAACATGTTCGGCGCGTTATTTTTCGACTACGATCTGGATGGCTGGCCCGACATCTTCATCGCCAACGGCCACATCGACGAGGACATCGGCCGTGCGCAGCCGAAGATCCAGTTCCGCGAGGCGCCGCTGTTGTTCCACAACGCTGGTCGCGGCGCGTTCGAGAACGCCAGCGGATCGATCGGCCCCGATCTCGAACGGCCCATCGTGGCGCGCGGCGCGGCCTATCTGGATTACGATCACGACGGCGATCTGGACCTCGTGGTCACCACCAACGATGGCCCGGCGTATCTGTTCCGCAACGACGGCGGCAACCGCAATCACTGGCTGACGCTGAAGCTGGTGGGCACGAAATCGAACCGCAGCGCGCTGGGCGCGGTGGTGCACGTGGACAGCGCGTTGGGCGGGCAGATGCAGATGGTGCACAGTGGATCGAGCTATTGTTCGCAGAGCGATCTCGCGCTCACGTTTGGCCTTGGCCGCGACGATGTGGCGAAAAAGATCGTGATCTATTGGCCGAGCGGCCGCGTGGACACGCTGTACAATGTCAGGGCGAACCAGTTCAAGGTTGTGAAAGAAGGTTCGTAGCCGACTATCTGTGCCTATCCGCTGGCGCGCGACGCGCAATGGCCGGCTCTGCGCGGCTTAACATCTGAAGAGAGCCTGCATGAATGCCGAAAAAAAACAGCGCGGTTCCACACGAAGTTTTTCAACTTAAGGTTACCCTGCTGGGCACAATGCCCGCGATCTGGCGCCGGCTGCTGGCGCCAGGCGATCTGACGCTGGCGCAGTTGCACGACGTACTGCAATCCGCCATGGGCTGGGAGGACTGCCACATGCACGAATTCAGCGCGGGCCACCGGCATTTCGGGAAACCCAATCCGGATGATCGGCTCATGGGAATGCCGGCGGAAGACGAGCGCACGGTACGGCTCTCCAGCGTGCTGCGCAGGATCGGCGCCAGGGCCGTCTACACCTATGATATGGGCGACAGTTGGGAGCATGGCATCGTGCTGGAGAAGTGTTTGCCCGCTGACCCAGGCACGGCCTATCCGGTCTGCACGGGCGGCGAACGCGCCTGCCCGCCGGAGGATTGCGGAGGCATCCCCGGATTTTACGACCTGCTGGATGCTCTCGGAGACCCCACGCACGAGCAGCACGAGGAACTGCGGGACTGGGTTAGCGACGATTACGATCCCGACGTTTTTTCCATCGAGGATGTCAACCACATGCTCGCGCCTTTGCGCCGTCGGCGGGGAAATGCTTCACGCGGTCGGGCACCAGCGCGGTGAACAAATACTCCCGATTCTCGTTCCGCCTCGCCGGCATCACCGACGAATTCGCGCCCGATCTGGAAACCGCGCTGCCTGCGATGGAGGAGTGTGGCCTGACCGGGGCGGAGCTGCGGACGGTCAATGGGAAGAACATCGTTGATCTTTCGGATGCCGGGATTGCGCGCGTCCGCGAGCTTGTGGATGCGCACGGGTTCGAGGTGGTGGGGATCGCCTCGCCGCTGCTCAAGTGTGTGCTGCCCGGCGGACCGGAGATCGATGGTCGGTTTCAGCAGGATGTTTTCGGGTCGGCTTATGGCTTCGACGATCAGCCGCGAATCGCCGCGCGGGCGATGGAAGTTGCGGGCGCGCTGGGCGCGAGGATAATTCGGGTCTTCTCGTACTGGCGAACCGTGGAGCCCGGGAAATGTTTCGACGCTGCGGCAGAAGCCCTGGAGGCGCTCGCTGCGAACGCCGCGCCTCACGGGCTAATCATCGCTCTCGAAAATGAGCACGCCTGCAATGCCGGGACGGCCTCGGAAGCCGCCGCCCTGCTCAACCTCGTCCCCCATCCCAACTTGCGACTCCTCTGGGACCCCGCCAACGCCCATGTCGCCGGCGAGCGCCCATTTCCCGAAGGCTACGCAGAGCTTCCGAAGGACCGCATCGTCAACGTCCACGCCAAGGACTGCCGCCTCCGCGGCCACACCGCCGAATGGTGCGAGCTCGGCGATGGCGACATCGACTGGGGCGGCCAGCTCGCGGCTCTGAAAGCGGACAACTACGCCGGCTGGATCAGCCTCGAAACCCACTGGCCCGGCCCCGCAGGCAACAAACTCGAAGCCAGCAGAATCTGCGCGGAGAAGCTGGCGCGAATGGCGAACTGAGGGTAGTGCGGTGCTTGTCAGTCGACGGGCTTCCTGACCCAGGCAGGCACCAGGGAGTCGGTCAGCCCGCTGGGTACCAGAAGACGAAACACTCCATCGCCGTCATCGTCGATGAATGTGGCATTGAAGACGCACGCGAGTTCGTCCTCGACCTTCCACTTCCCTCCGACTCGCCGTGCCGAGACTGGCACCAATCCGTATGAGTAGGCGAACACCTTGCCGTTCATTTCCTATCTGAGGATCGTGGCCTTAGCCTGGACAGATCGCATCTTCTTGGCAGCACCGTCAATGGTAAAGACCTGTGCCGGGAACGCCACTATATAAGGGTCTTCGTCGTGCGGCAGGATTGTTGCACGAGCGCTGGGGATAATTGCGCCGGGGTATTGCCCGAGATTGTGGATCGGAGCCTTCGGATTGAAATCCGTAATGCCCGGAAGTGACCAGCCCTCTGCGCGGTAGTACTTGACGACCGCGACTGGATCGAACTGGAAACTGCACGCGGTCGCGACGTGAACAGCGACCAAACCCGCGAGCACGTATCGAAGCATTTGTTTGAGATTCTACGCTCCGCTTCTGTTCAGAGCAACCGGCGCTTACAGCGGCAACTACCCGAACGGATTCTCCACGACAATGCCGAAGTACTTCTGACCCGCGTTCAGATCTTCCGACCAGATGCGCTCGCAACCGCCACGCTCGGCGGCTGCTACCACCATGCCGTCGTAGAAGTGCACACCGTATTTGTCGCGCGCCTCAACGGCCCGTCTTACGAGATCGCCATCCGGAAAGATCAGCTTGATCGGGCCCAGCGCATCGAGCATAGCTGTCACTCGCTCGGGCCGCACCGACTTTTTGTGAAGCAGCGTCGCGGCAAACTCGGCCAGCACCTGGGTTGAAGTGACCATCTGCCCGTCGAGCGCCTTCCGGACGAGTTCTCGAGCCGTCTGCTGCTTATCGGGATCTTCTTTGTCGTAAGCGTAGATCAGCACGTTCGTATCGAGGAAATCAGGAACGCTCATAGAGGTCCGCGCGCTTCCATGTACGCTTACCCATCTTGAAGCTATGTTCTGCGAAGCTGCGCTCCAGCGTTTCGCGCTCGCGGCGTCTCCGGCCCGACGCTGTATCCTCGACGGCGAGTCTTTCGAGATACCGGCGCACCAGACCCGTCAGGGTCGTGTCTTTTTCCACGGCGATCCTGCGGACCTGTTTGACCAGATCGTCGTCGAGAGAGAGAGTGACATTCATACCCACATAATAAGGGAAACCCTTATTATGTGTCAAGCTGGTCCGCTCGCTGTCCCCTGCTTCTCTCCGCTTTCTTCGCGCGGATCTCCGCCAGGCGCTCGGCGATGCGCTGCTCCAGACCGCGTTGCGTTGGATGATAAAACTCGCGGCCGGCGAGCGAATCGGGCAGGCACTCCATCCCCGGCAGAGCGTCGTCGAACTTGTGGGCGTGCTCGTAGCCCTTCCCGTAGCCCCACTCCTTCATGTGCTTCGTCACCGCATTGCGAATGTGCATGGGAACCGGCTCGGCGCGCCCGCTCTGCACCTCCGCGGTCACTGCGTTCAGCGCCTGGTATGCGGCGTCCGATTTCGGGGCCACGGAGAGATAGATGGCCAGTTGCGCCAGCGCCTGATCGCCCTCGGGCTGTCCCAGGAAATGCACCGTCTGCATCGCCGCGATGGCCTGCTCCATCGCGCGCGGGTCGGCGAGCCCGATGTCCTCAATGGCCATGCGAATCATCCGCCGCACGATGTACAGGCGGTCCTCGCCGCCCTCCATCATGCGCGCCAGCCAGTACAGCGCCGCGTCCACGTCCGACGACCGCACCGCCTTGTGCAGCGCCGAGATCAGATTGTAGTGCTCCTCGCCGCTTTTGTCGTAAAGCAGCATCTTGCGCTGCAGCGAATCCTCCACCAGGCGATCGGTGAGCACGCCATCCTTCGCCGCCGTCGCCGCCATCTCCAGCACGTTGTACGCGGCGCGCGCGTCGCCGTTGGCGTAGAGGGCAATCTGCCTCAGCAACTCGTCGGATGCGGTGGCCTTCACCACCGGCAGCGCCCGCTTCAGCAGCGTCACCACCTCTTCTTCCGTGAGCGGCCGCAGCGCATGCACACGCGCACGCGACAGCAGCGCCGAGATTACCTCGAACGATGGGTTCTCCGTGGTCGCGCCGATCAGGATGATATCCCCGCGTTCCACGTACGGCAGGAAGGCGTCCTGCTGCGCTTTGTTGAAGCGGTGGATCTCGTCGATGAACAGCACTGTGCGCCGGCCACGCCGCAGATTGCGCTCAGCGTCGGCCATCACCGCCTTGATCTCCTTGATTCCCGCCAGCACCGCGCTGAAGGGGATGAAGTCGCAGCGGGTGATGCGCGCGATCAGCCGCGCCAGCGTCGTCTTGCCCACGCCCGGCGGGCCCCACAGAATCATCGAGGTCAGCTCGTCGCGCTCGATCTGCGCGCGCAGCGGCTTTCCCGGGCCGAGCAGATGCTCCTGGCCGATGAAACCGTCCAGCGTCTCCGGCCGCATCCGTTCAGCCAGCGGGCGCTTCGCGTCATCGCGCTCAGCCCGCTCCTGCGCCAGCATCTCCGGCTCGAACAGGCTCATGCCCCGGCCCCTAACATCGGTCCCTCGAAGGCGGCGGAACGCTGCCGGCGAGCCTCATAGAGGATGATGCCCGCGGCCATGGAGGCATTCAGGGATTCCACCTCCGACGTCGGGATGCGCAGCGGTGTCGCCTGGGCGGCCAGCACCTGGCTCACGCCGCGTCCCTCTGCTCCGATGATGACTGCGCACCTGGCGCCGAGGTCGGTGGCATCCACCGTGCGTCCGCCGCGTGGCATCGCTGCGTAGAGCCGGGCGCGCTTTTTTTCGGCGACCGCGAGCAGCAATCGCTCGTCCACGTTCGCCACCAAAGGAACGCGAAATACCGATCCCGCGGAAGCGCGCAGCGCCTTCGGGTTGTAAGGATTCACCGATCCTTTCAGGAACACCGCGCCGGTGGCGCCGAACGCCTCGGCCGCGCGCACGATGGCGCCGCCGTTGCCGGGGTCCTGCACGCCGTCGATCACCACCGCCAGCGAGAGGCCCCGGAAAACGTGATCGAGCGTCCACGACGGCGGCTTCAGCAGCGTCACCACGCCCTGGCTTGCTTCGGTGGAAGAAATGCCCGTGAACAGCGCGTCGTCAATCGCCACCACGCGCACCTGCTTCAGCCCGGCCACGTGCGCCGCCAGCGCGTTGCGCACCGATTCGGCCACGATCACCTGTTCCACCGTGCAATCGCTGCGCAGCGCCTCTTCCAGCAGGTGGAAACCTTCGGCAACGCACAAGCCGTCGTCGGTGAGGCTGCCGCGCTGCACCGCCTTGCGCACTTCCTTCAGCAGCGGATTCCTCGCGCTGGTAACCGTCCCCATAGGACAATCGTAGTGCGAAATGATTCTTCCATGTGGCAGCGGTCAGTCTGTGTGGCCGCGATATGCTGATTGCATCCAGGAATGAAACGCTGGTTCGCCATTGCCGGTGCGCTGGTCTGTCTGATCGCCACAGTGCTCACTTTGCGCTACCTGGATCGCATCGCCAGGGCCATCGAGCGCCAGTCGACCATCGATGAAGTCCAGGCGGCCGATGTGATCGTCGTGCTGGGGGCCGCGGAATACCGCGGCAAACCGTCACCGGTCCTGGAAGCGCGGCTCAACCATGCCCTGGTGCTGTATCTGCAGGGCAAAGCGCCGTATGTGCTGACCACGGGCGGCGCTGGTGGCGATCCGCTGTTCACCGAAGGAGGCGTGGGCCGCGCCTATCTGGCCGTGCACGGCGTCCCGCCCGAGGACATCATTGTCGAGAACGAAGGCGAAAGCACCGTGGAGAGCGTGGTCACCGTGGGCGAGATCATGCAGCGCATGGGCCTGCACTCCTGCATTGTGGTGAGCGACGGCTATCACATCTACCGCGTCAAGAAGATGCTGGAAGCGCGCGGACTGAAGGTGTACGGTTCGCCGCGGCCATCGGGGCCCGTTTCGCGCTGGTATTACTTCCGGCAGGCCATCGGCTACGTGTTGTGGCGCGTGGGGATTCCGGTTTGATGCGCGCCGAGGGCCTTAGCCCGGCTTCTTCTCCGTCTTGCGCTCCAGCTCGAAGTTGCGGATCGCCGGCCGCCGTGTGTCGTATTCGGAGACCTTCTTCGTTACCGGACCTGCAAAACCGTCGCGACTTGCCGTGATCTCGTATTCGTCTCGGATGTCGAGGTCGTAGTAAATGTAGGCGCCGTCCTTCTTCGTCTCGGCACTGACGACCTTGCCTGTTTTCAGGTCCTTCAGGCGGACGATCGCCCCCTCGATGGCGTTCCCGTTGACGTCTTTCACTGTGCCCTTGATATCGCGGAGGAACGTTTTCTCCACCTTTGGAGCCAGCCCACTGAACGTGACGGGCTGGTCGTTGTGATTGGGGCTCGATTGCGCCAGCGCTGCGCCAGCCAATGTAAAGAGCAGAACGGGAAGCAGCCTTGCGGGTGTCATGGCGATGACTCTCTTTCAAGCATAAATCAGCCGCGTTGCAGGCGTGCTATAGCCTCGGTCTGTGCGCACCGTTTTCTCTCCACACTGCTCCTGATTCCCGTTATCGCCGTTGCGCAATCCGCTCCGGGCGCCGACCCCACTGTGCAGGCTATCGTGGATTCCGTTTCCGAAGAGCGCATCGCCGAGACCATGCGTCATCTCGAAGCGTTCGGCACGCGCAACTCGCTTTCCACCGCTACCGACCCCGAACATGGCATCGGCGCAGCGGTCCCTGGCTCTACGAGCAGTTCCGCGGTTACAGTCCCCGGCTGCAGGTTCGCTATGACACCTGGCCGTGCGCAGGCAAGGCGTCCGCATTGTGCACGACACCGACATCGTGAATGTGGTGGCGGTGCTGCCCGGCACGGTGCATCCCGGTCGGCAGATTCTCATCTCCGCGCATTACGACTCGATCGCCCTGGTGCATGTGCCGGGCGACGAGCAGCGCATCGACTGGGAGAAGACCGCCGACGCCCCATCGCGCCGGTGTTTCCGACGATGGCAGCGGGATCGCCGCGGTGCTGGAACTGGCGCGCGCGATGAGCCGGCACGAATTCCCGAACACGGTGGTTTTCATCGCCTTCGCCGGCGAGGAGGAGGGGCCGATTAGCAGCACGCTCTACGCCGAGAGGGCTCGCCGCGACGGCGCGAAGATCGAAGGCGTGCTCAACAACGACATCATCGGTACCGACATTGCCGGCGACGGACGGAGGAATAACCGCGCCGTCGACGTTCGCTCCGGAGACCCGGCCGACTTGCCCTCGCGAACGCTGGCCCGCTACGTGAAATCCGCCGCCGAGCGGTATTTCCCGGCCATGCGCGTCAATCCCGTGTTTCGCGACGATCGCTGTGGACGCGCCGGCGATCACACGCCCTTCGATCGCGCCGGCTACGCCGCGGTGCGCTTCACACCCCTACGGAGGACTTCTCGCATCAGCACAACCCGACAGATACATTCGCGAATGCCTCGCGTACACCGCGCTGGTTGCCCGCGTGAACGGAGCGGCGATCTCGAGTCTTGCTGAGGCGCCGCTGGCGCCCGTGGTGGCGCGGATCGATCGAGAGAAATTGGGTTACGACGCAGTCCTTCGCTGGTCGCAATCGGAGCCGGAGCCCAACCTGGCCGGCTACGTGGCGGTGATGCGGGCCACAACGGCGCCGCACTGGGAACGTGCCATCGCGGTTGGCAACGTGCACGAGTACACGCTTCCGAATGTCTCCATCGACGACGTGGTGTTTGGCGTCAAAGCCGTGGACCGAAGCGGAAACGAGAGTCTGGTTGCACCCTGGACCATCATGGCGTTTCCGAACGAGAAAATCGAACATACGGGGAAACGCCCAAATAGCACTCAACCTGGGTCTGAGTACTACAATCAAGATATCGGTCGCGCTGGAGGTGCCTATTTCTGCACGAATTCTTATTGTCGAAGATGAGCGGATCACCGGGGAAGATCTGCGCGACGTTCTGACGGATCTCGGCTACAGCGTCATTGACGTGGTTTCCAGCGGGCCCGAGGCGATTCTTCTCGCCGAGAACGAGACGCCCGATCTGGTGGTCATGGACATCCGCATCAAAGGAGACATGGACGGTACAGAGGTGGCCCGGATACTGCGCAGCCGCTTCAATATTCCGGTGATCTACCTCACCGCCCACGCGGACGCCGAGACGCTGCAGCGCGCCAGGCTGGCTCAGCCCCTGGGATACATCACCAAGCCGTTCCAGGAGGCGGAACTGCACGCCAGCATCGAAATGGCGCTGTTTAAGCACGCGGCGGATCGGGAGTCGCAGGAGCGCGAGAAGTGGCTGAGCTCGACGCTCCGCGCCATGGGCGAGGGGGTTGTTTCCGTCGATCGATCGGGGACGGTGATGGTGCTCAACAGCGCCGCGGAAGCGTGGACGGGCTGGAGCGCCGGCGATGCCAGGGGGCTGCCGATTCACGACGTGTTTGCTCTGGTGGACGCCGCCAGCGGCGAAAAGGTCACCGCCGCTCTGGAGGCGGCTTTGCTGCAGGGCGCGACTGGCGACCTCGGTTCGGGCGTGGTCCTCAGGGCCAAAGGCGGGGAAGTGCGGAGCGTGGGCGGCAGCATCGCCTCGATACGCGACCACGAGGGCGAAGTGTCCGGCGCGGTGATCGTGTTTGGAAGCGCGGAACTGGAGCCCGGCTCGCCACCAGGCGGTGGCGTTCCCGAGAAAAAGGAGGAGGACGGCGTGTCCGTCGGCGACTTCCGGATCATCGCCTCTTCTCCGAAGATGAAGGCCGTGATCAAATTCGCGCGCCGGGTGGCGGAGAGCGAAGCCTCCACGATTCTGATTGAAGGAGAGAGCGGGACCGGCAAGGACGTCATCGCCAACTACATGCACCATTTCGGGAGCCGCCGGAGGGGTCCGTTCGTATCGCTGAACTGCGCCGCCATTCCCGACACGCTGATAGAGAGCGAATTGTTCGGTTACGAGAAGGGCGCATTTACCGACGCACGCACGGCCAAGGCGGGCATTCTGGAAATAGCGTCGGGCGGAACGATATTTCTCGACGAAATCGGTGAAATGCCGGTGCAATTACAGGCGAAGTTGCTCCGTGTCCTGGAAGAGCAGACATTCCGCCGGCTGGGCGGCGTTCGCGACATTCACGTCGACCTGCGCGTCATGGCCGCCACCAACCGGACGCTGGTGGAGGCGATCGATCAGGGCAGGTTCCGTCTGGACCTTTACTACCGGCTGAACGTGATTCAGGTCTGGGTTCCGCCGCTGCGCGACCGCCGCGACGATATTCTGCCGCTGGCGAGATACTTCAACGAGCTCTACAACACGCGCTTCCGGCGTCAGATTCGCGGTCTCTCCCGGGGCGCCGAGGCGGCGCTGCTGGCCTACGAATGGCCAGGCAACGTGCGCGAGCTGCGCAACATCATGGAGCGTGCGACGCTGCTGGAGGAGACCGAGTGGATTCAGGTGCCCAGCCTGCAACTGGACGTGCGCGGCCAGCACGCGGATGAACCGGAGCCCGTCATTACAGTAACGCCCGGCACGCCGCCGCCCGGCGCGACGCTGGAGCAAATTGAGCGCAGCATGCTGGTGCAGGCGCTGGAGAATGCGTACTGGAACCAGACGAAAGCTGCCGCGGCGCTGGGCATCAGCCGCGACGCCCTGCGCTACAAGGTCAAGAAATTCAATCTGAAACCCGATCCCGGCCGGACCAAACAGCAGAGCGCCTGAACCGTCAGCTGTCTGACGTATTCCGCAAGACAATTCCCGGGACGTTGGAATTCTGGGCCGCAGGATAACGGTCGTCTTAAGGCTTGACACGACGACGTTAACGACAAATAATCGCTGTGAGTGAGGTGAGGTGATGAGATATTTACCCTTGCTCTGCTTTTGCTCTTGTCGTTATCGCCAGGAGTTGCTCAAAACTCCGGCCTTCCGTCTGGGACAATCGACGGTCAGACCACTCCGGAACTCATTCCGGATATTGTCGCTTTCAGATTATTCTTCACTGCAGCTGCCTTGGATAATCAGCCCTCGGCCGCGCAACGCGCTAGACAGAACAGCCTATTGTGTGGCGCAAATTTGAGTGATGCCGACAAGAATATCCTCGTGCAGGCGCTTTCCGACTTCAAGGTCCGCCTAGCCAACGCCGCGGCCTCGCCGACGACCCTCGCGTCGTTCGACAGCATCGCTCAGGACACCGTGACTCTGCTGCAGACAACGATGTCCTCAGCCGGCTTCGAGAACCTTCAGGCACACGTTCGCACCCAGAAGAAGTTCATGAAGCGTGTACCCTATCCGGCACAGTGACTTACATGTCTTTGAACGCAAGGGGGGTGTCCAAATGAGCTTCGTGAAGCTTTTGTGCATTGCCGCAACCATCGTGTGCGGAGCCAGTGGTCAGTTGATCGACCTTTACACGACGCCATCTTTCGACGGGTCGAACGTGTACGCGACCGGTGTGATCCAGTATGGAGTCTCGCCGGGCTGCACGATGTGCATGATCGCGTACCACACCTACGCCGACACGATAACGATAACCAGCCCGTCCGGGAGGCAAGCCTCGTGCAACTTTAATCAAGGCGCAGCCGCGTCACAGCCCCAGAACCTCCAGTGCGAGGCCAGCTTGGGTGTCGACAGCGCACCGGGGGTCGCTGACCTTGGCGACTGGTCGATCGAGGCCCAGCCCTCCGTGTACTGCAGTATCATGGGCTGGCTCATAAGTCAGGGGACCATCATAGACATCATTTCGCACCTTGGAGTTACAACAACCTACTACGCCGGCTGTTCGGGCACCTGGTACTCGTGCAATTGCAAATGGCTTGCTTGCTCGAGCGGAATACCGACGTGCCAGAATACCGGGGTCGGGCTCAACCTGGGGAGTTGCAGTCCCTACATGGTAGCTACTTATCTGGTGTTTTATATCGGTGGCGTTCCCATCTGCGCTCCCCCAGTCGGCACTGCCTCGGGGAAATCGAGCGGCCCCTGCTCGTAGCCGATCATGGATCGCCACGCACACGGTCTGAGAGGGGCCGTCCGCCGCGTCTTCACCGAACGGTTGTGGTACAACAACGCTGTGTCGGCTCAGGGGGAAGAATTTGATCGCGATGGCAAGTTAACGGGAAGCTGGTCGCAGCCACCCAATGGACCTCGCGCGGACCTTCAATACGATGCGGCGGGCCACCTGTCGGAGCTTCACGTTAGTGTCGCCGAGAACGCGGACGGCAGCCGTGCCAGAAAAGAGGAGCTTCCCATTAGGGACCTTGCCTGGACCATGGAGGGCTTGCACGGGGTTTACCTTCGGACCAGCGGCGCGAAGTATGCGGAAACCATGTTTGAAGCGAGCGGCGCGCCGGTGCGGACGGTCTTTCGCGGCGAACAGGGCGAAGAAATGTCGCAGCTCCTTTACCTGTGTGACGGAAACGGGAATATTCTGGAAGCCCGCGAAAGCGGCGGAACCTCCTTCTGGCTTCGTGCAGGCCAGTTTTCCGCGACGTTCGAGTATGATGGCGGCGGCAGAGTCATCGCGAGCGCGACACATCTTCGCACCCTCGTCGGGCAACAGCAGCTTCATCGTACCCTTTACCGGTATAACGATCACGACGATGTCGTCTGGGCGAAGGAAGACAACAACCCGGCTCCTGCAACCGAGTACGAATATGAATACGATGAGCAGGGGAACTGGACACGGCAAGTGATGCATCATGCGCTCGGCGTTGACGAAGTCCATCGGCGTATCGAGTATTGGTCTGAATAAACCCCGGCACACCGCCGCCCGGCGCGACGCTGGAGCAGATTGAGCGCAGCATGCTGGTGCAGGCGCTGGAGAATGCGTACTGGAACCAGACGAAGGCTGCCGCGGCGCTGGGCATCAGCCGCGACGCCCTGCGCTACAAGGTCAAGAAATTCAATCTGAAACCCGATCCCGGCCGGACCAAACAGCAGAGCGCCTGAACGCCCTCAGCTCCAGCTCTTCATGATTTCGCCGAAGCACTGCAGCCCGCTCGGGATCACCGCCGCGTATCCGCCGCCCGGCTGTGTCCACGCGCCCGCCAGATACAGGTTCTTAATCGGCGTTTTGTGGGGCAGCCGGCGAATGCCGCTGTTGTCGAGGGTCTGATCCCATCCATAGATCGCGCCACGGTAATTCCCGGTGTAGCGCACATTCGTCAGCGGCGTGGCGATCTCTTTCACTTCGATCGCCTTTGCGAGACCCGGCAGAACCATCCGCTCCGCCTGACGGATCAGGATGTTGGCGATCCGCTCCTTCTCCGCCCGGTAAGGGGCCTTGTGCCCTCTCCAGTAGTCCGCTTCGAACGGCTTCCAGTGGTCGAACCCCTGCAGGGTGACGATGCTCAGCGTGTTCCTGCCGGGAGGCGAATATCCCGGATACACGTTGTCGTAAATCATCAGCCCGAAGCCGGGATTGGTCACGTCGGCGATCAGTTGCCCGTTGTAGCTGGCCTCGGGATCGTAGCCGGTTTCGCAGAAGATCTCCGCATCCTTCAGCCCCGTTTCCCGTACCAGGTCGCGCTTCAATCCGAGGAACACCAGAAATGTCGAAAGGCTGGTGGAATAGTGGTCCATCCGCGCCAGATATTCCGGCGGCGCCTCCTCGGGATCCATGAGCTTGTGGAAGGTGTCCCAGGCGTTGGCATTCGATACCACCACCTTGCCCTTGTATTCGTGTCCATCAGTGGTGCGCACGCCCAACGCCGCGCCCTCTTTCGTCAGGATGCCATCCACCCGCGTGCTCAGCAGGACCTTCCCGCCCTTCGCCTCGATAAAACGCACGATGGCGTCACTGATGGCCTGCGACCTGCCTTTGGGATAGTAGCCGCCCTGCGACAGATAGCCGATGGTCGGCAGCGCGTAGTAGACCGCCGCGAGCTTCGAAGGCGGCAAGCCGTAATATTCCCAGAATGCCGACAGGATCGCCTGAAGCTGCGGATCTTTGATGCGGGCTTCCAGCACATCGCCCCACGTGTGCGTGGCGTAGTGGAACAAATGCGGGAAGTCCGTCGGGAAACGGCTCATGTTCACGTTGCCCTGCGCCTGGGAGAACTTCGAGAGGTCCTGCGCGACGCCGGACATTTCATCAACCAGCGTTTGGATGCCTTCCTTCTCCTGCGGAAACATCGAGCCAAGCTGTTTGATGTACGCTTCCGGATCCTTCTGCGCGACACGAAAGTCGTGATTCGGGAAGATCGCCCGATAAAGATATGGAAGCTGCACAAATTCGACGTCGTTGATCTCGGGCAGCCCGGGAATCAGATTGTATGCGCCGTTTCGCAGCGCCGCGCTGGTGGAGTGCAGGGAGACGTCGAAAAGGAACCCGCCCGGACGCGCGAACGCCGTGGCATAGCCGCCCGGCTTGTTGTGCTGCTCGATCACCAGCGGCCGGAACCCCTGCCGTGCAAAGGCCGCGGCGCAGCTCAGGCCGCCCAGGCCGGAGCCGATAATCACCGCATCGAACTCGTCGGATTTCTGATCGGCCGCGCGGGCCGTCGGTAACGAACCCCAGTCGATGGCCACAGGCAGGGTGGCAAGGACGGACTTCAGTACGTCTCTTCTGGTGGCAGCCACGGGCGCACTCCTTCCGGTCCGATTGTGGCGCAGGCACACGTCCCAGCCGAGGCGCGCCGGCCACTTCAGTTCCTGGCGGAGCTGTCAGTCCGAATCCAGTATATGTTCGAAAGCGCCACGGGACATAATCGAAGGAGTGACCAGCCAGCGCTGCCGCGCCATTTTCGCTTTCGCCGCCACGAAACGGTTCCTCGTTGTCGGCGACCTCATGCTCGACGAGTTCGTCTGGGGCAAGGTGAGCCGCATTTCACCGGAGGCGCCCGTGCCAGTGGTGCAGGTGACCGAGGAGTCCAAATGGTTTCCGGGCGGGGCCGCCAACGTGGCGCGGAATCTGCGTGAGTTCTCGGAAAATGTGTCGATGGCCGGGGTCGTCGGCGCGGACGCCGCTGGCGAGCGTTTGGTCGGGTTGCTAAAGGCGATGGGAATCGATGTGGCGCACGTCCACCAGGAGGCCGGAGCGCAGACCATCGTCAAGACGCGTATTATCGCGCGGCATCAGCAGGTGGTTCGCGTGGATCGGGAGGGGTCTCGCCCGGCCGCCCCAACTCTTGCCGTCTCGACCGCCGATGCCATCGATGCCATCGTCGTTGCGGATTATGCTAAAGGCGCCCTCACGCAGCCGGTTGCAAACGCGCTCGGCGAGCTGGCGTCGAAGAATGGCGCCATCCTGGCCATCGACCCGAGTCCGAAGAACCCGATTCAGTGGCGGAACGCGACCGTGATCAAACCCAATCGCGAGGAAGCCTACAAAGCGCTGAGCGCGGAGGAGAGCACGCCACTCGAAGATGTCGGCAAGGAGCTCCTGAAGCGCTGGAGCACGGAGCTTGTGCTCATCACCCTGGGGGAAGACGGCATGAAGCTGTTCCAGCGGGGAAAGACGTCTCACGACACGCCCACGCGCGCGCGCGAGGTTTTCGATGTCTCCGGCGCCGGCGACACGGCGATCGCGGCGATGACGGCCGCGCTGGCCGGCGGTTCGACGCCTGTAGAGGCGGCGGAAATCGCCAACGCGGCCAGCGGCATCGTGGTCGGCAAGCTGGGCACGGCGGCGGTTACGCTCGACGAACTGGCCGGCAGTTTCGAGGGAAGCCACTGACGTGCTCTCTCTGACTGAGCGAGTCATCCTCGGGCTGCTGATCGTCGCGTCACTCTACGCGTTCTGGCGGCGGTTCGCACCGATCTGGCGGAACATTCGCGGAGCGAAGGACGAGCCCGGATATCGTCTGCGCCCACTGGGCCGGCGCGTGTGGGCGTTCGTGTGGGAGGTGATGCTGCAGGGCAAAGTGATCCGCCAGCGGCCTCTGCCCGGCCTCGCCCACGCGCTGGTGTTCTGGGGATTCTGCGCGTTCGGTCTGGTCACGGTGAACCATTTCGCCTCGGGATTTGGAGTGGGGTTCCTGTCCGGTTCGTTCGGGCGATTCTACGCCGGGTTTGCAGCGGTGTTCGCCATCGCGGTGATGGTCGGCATCGTCGGACTGGCCGCTCGGCGATTCATTGTTCGGCCACGCTGGCTGGGCGAAGTGTCGGCGGAATCCGGCGTGATCGCCCTGCTCATCTTTCTGCTGATGGCCACCTATCTCGCCGCGCTCGTCGCGCCCGAAGGCGGGCGTATCCTGTGGTGGGCGCACTCGCTGACCATCCTCCTCTTCCTGCCGCTGATCCCGCACACCAAACACCTGCATCTGGCGCTCAGCCCGGTGACCGTTTTCCTGAAACGCCCCGACTTCAGCGCGATTCCACCGCTCGCCGGTGACGAAGACTTTGGCCTCGACACTGGCAAAGATCTAACGAAGATCGTCGCGCTGCAGGCGTACACATGCGTCGAATGCGGACGTTGCACCGAGCACTGCCCGGCAAATCTCACCGGCAAGGTTCTTAACCCGAAGGAAATCGCGCTCGGCACGCGGCGGTACCTGAACGAATTCGGCCCGGCTTCGGAGGAACCGCTGCTCGGCCGCCATCTCTCGCAGGAAGCCGTGTTTCAGTGCACTACGTGCGGGTCATGCGAATTCCAGTGCCCGGTGGGCGTCCAGCATCTGCCGCTCATCGTGGGCCTGCGGCGTGGCGCGGTGAACACCGGCAAGTGGGAGGACGGCTACGGCACAAAGCTGTTTCTGAATCTCGAGCGCAACGGCAACGCGCTCGGCTTCGCAGCGAGCGAGCGCGACAAGTTCATCCAGAAGCAGGAGCTGCCGATATTCGACGGCTCGCAGGAATACTGCCTGTGGCTGGGCTGCATGGGCGCGTACGACCCGCGCGGACGTGAGATTGTGACGGCGTTCGCCGAAGTGATGCGGCACGCCGGCGCCAGCTTCGGTGTCCTGAAGAAGGAACGCTGCACGGGCGACCCGGCGCGGCGGCTCGGTAATGACCTCGTCTTCGGCCAACTCGCCGAGGCGAATCTGGAAGCGCTGCAACAGGCCGGGGTGAAGAAGATGGTCTCCATCTGTCCGCACTGCGTCCAGACGATTTCGCACGACTGGCGCGAGTTCGGCGAGCCGCCGGCCATGGAGCATCACAGCGAATTCATGGCGCGCCATCTGGAGAAGCTGCCGGCGGCCCATGCCGCGGGGCAAGTCGTCTACCACGATCCCTGTTATCTGGGGCGCTATCGCAATGTCTACGACGAGCCGCGCACCGTGCTGGCGCGCTTCGCCGATCCTGTCGATCCCAGACGCACGCGGGAGCGGTCGTTCTGCTGTGGCGCCGGTGGCGGGTTGGCGTTTCTGGGTGAGGAGAAGGGCAAGCGCGTGAGCATGGAGAGGGCCGAGCAACTTGCGGCGACGGGCGCGGGTACGGTGGGAGTGGCCTGCCCGTTCTGCAACACGATGCTGCGCGACGCTCTCTCCGGTATGGGCGAAGGCGCGCCGAAGCTGCTGGATATCGCGCAAATCGCCGCGGCGGGGATTCAGGCGAAGACTTCCTGAACGCCCACGACCGAATCCAGCAACATGTCCGGCACGATCCCTTCGTCGAGATCCGAAGGCCGGAACTTACCCGTCCGAACAAGCGCGGCTTTCAGCCCCGCCGCCTGAGCGCCTGCGATGTCGGCGCGAATATCGTCGCCGATCATGAGCACGTCTTTGTGCGCCAGTCCGAGACGGGCCACCGCCGCATCGAAAAATTCTTGCGACGGCTTGCCGAGCACCACCGCCCGCTTTCTCGTGGCATGCTCCAGAGCAACCACGAACGGCGCGGTATCCAGCCGGACCCCATCGTGCGCCTGCCAGTAACGCGTCATCCCCAGTGCGATGAGCTTCGCCTCCGGATTGTGGTGCAGCAACCGGAACGCGCGGTTGAGCGTGCGGAAATCCCAACGCTCGCCGAGGTCGCCGACAATAACGTACCCTGCGCCCGTCTCGGCGTCGTTTGCGACCACCTCGAACCCCGCGAACTCACCCTGGGTCTTCGGTGGCACGAACAGCGCGAGGGGCTGTCGCGGCCGACCAGCCAGCCACTCCACGGCCGCCCGCGGGGGCGTGAGAATCTCGCTCACTTCGGCCGGAATCCCGAACCCGCGCAGCTTCTCCGCAATCACCTCCGCGCCTCGTGACGTGGTGTTCGTCACGAACAAATGCGGAATGCCATGCTCGCGCACCCACGCCACGGCCTCCGCCGCGCCGGCGATCGCCTCGTAGCCGTTGTAGAGCACGCCGTCCAGATCGAAGAGAATCCCGCGCACTTTCGCCAAACCGCACACGACGGGCGCGTCCGGCGTCCGGTTTCATGTCCTCAGGGAGGACGTCGCCGCATCCTGTGCGCTCTCCCCTCAGCCTACACTGAATCATGCGTCTTCTTCGATGCGCTCTGGCAGCGGCCCTGCTCGCCGTCTGCGCCCTGGCCGCCGAGCCCGTGCGCGTGATCTTCGACACCGACATCGGCAACGACGTGGACGACGCTCTGGCTTTGGCCATCCTTCACGCCCTCGAGAGCCGCGGCGAAGCGAAGATCCTCGCGGTCACCATCACCAAGGACAACCAGTACGCCGCGCCCTTCATCGACTGCGTCGACACGTTCTACGGCCGCCCCGACATTCCGATCGGCGTGGTGAAGAACGGGAAGACTCCCGAAGACAGCGCCATGATTCGCGTGCCCGCCACGCGCCGCAATCCCGACGGCTCGTTCGTCTACCCGCACCGCATCACCGACGGCGCGCAGGCGCCCGACGCTGTGTCCGTGCTGCGCGGCGTCCTTGAAAAACAGCCCGACGCGAGCGTGGTGATGATTCAGGTCGGCTTCAGCACGAATCTCGCGCGGCTCCTCGACGCCGCGCCCGATCTGGTGGCGCGCAAGGTGCGCCTGCTCTCGGCCATGGCCGGCGCGTTTCCCATCGGCAACCCCGAATACAACGTGAAGACGGACATTCCCGCCGCGCGCCGCGTCTTCCGCGACTGGCCTTCGCCCATCGTCTTCAGCGGATTCGAAATCGGCCAGGCTCTGCTGTTCCCGGGCGTGAACATCGAGCACGATTTCGCGTGGGTGGCGAACCATCCGGTGGCCGAAGCCTACCGCAACTACATGCCGATGCCTTACGACCGGCCCACGTGGGACCTGACCGCGGCCCTCTACGCCGTGCGCGGCGATCGCGCGTACTTCTCGCTGTCGCAACCGGGCAACGTGGATGTGGACGACGAGGGCCGGACGATATTCAAGCCCGACGCGAAGGCCACGCGCCGCTACCTGATTCTCGAGCCGAGCCAGAAAGCCCGCACGCTGCAAGCCATGATCCTGCTGGCCAGCCAGCCGAAGTAGTGTTACGGCACGCGCTTCAGATCGATGTGAGCGTGCACCGGCTTGTCGCCCGGCAGCATGAACGTCCAGTCTTCAAAATGGTGGCCGGCGTCGATGATCGTGAACACTCCGTGGCTGATATGGCCAATCGCGTTGCTGCCGGAATAACTGACAAGATCGAATTCCACCGTCTTGCCGTCCGATGACGGCCGAGCGACCATGAGCGGCCGGTTGCCGAAGTCACAGTAATGGACCAGCGTCAGGCGATCGTCATCCACGTAGAACACGGTGACCTCCGGACCACCGGTGTCTATTTCGTGAACCAGCGCGTTCCCGTGCGAGGCAACGTGCATCGAGATGGACATCGGCTTGTCCGTGGACCAGGCAGCGTTGTCCGTGGTTACCGGACCCTGCCAGTTTCCGGCCAGAGTCTTCATCAGGTCGAAAGCCTTTTGCGCATCGGAAGTGGCGGCGGGCTTGGCGGGAGACTGCGCGTATGCCAGAGAGCAAACGGACAAAACAATGATGGACGACAAAAAGCGCAGGGATTTCATGATTTCTCCTTCGTGGCCTGATACGCTGAGCGGCCCCGCAAAGTTCCGATGAGAGTCAGGCCGCGAGTTCCGGGAACACGACCCGACCGCATTGCGTAGATCCATCTAATGAACCTGAAATGGTTGCTTTGTGTGCCGCTCGCCACACTGGTGCTCGCCGGCCCGCCTCTCCGTGCGCAGTCCAAGGCGCAGTCAGGCGATCTTTTCGATAAGGTTCGGTCTCTCGACACACAGCTCTTTGACGCCTACAACCACTGCGATCTGAAGACGCTGGGGGCAATGGTGTCGGACGACCTGGAGTTTTATCACGATAAGACCGGCCTGGCGGTGGGCAAAGAGCCGTTCATCGCGGCAATCAGGGAGAACATTTGCGGCAAGGTGGAGCGCACGCTGGTGCCCGGTTCTCTTGAGGTCTACCCACTCAACGGCTACGGAGCGGTGGAGATTGGCATTCACCGCTTCCACCATCCCGGCCAGCCGGAGAACGTCGGCGAGGCGAAGTTCATAACGTTGTGGCAGAACAAGGACGGCGTGTGGAAGGTGACGCGCGCCATCAGCTACGACCACGAGCCGGTGGCGAAGTAGGGGGCCGGTCTACCACGCTGCTTAGCGACCAGCAGCGACTGTGCACACTGCAAACGCTAATCCTGCAGGCGAACCAGCCAAGGTAATGATTCTGCGATATGTTTGAAGCCGGGTATGGTGAGTCTCATGGCTTATCACGGTCTGAAATGGCTCTCACTGCGGCTGCCGCTGTTGATGGGCATCTGCTGCGCTGATGCGGCGCTTTGGGCCGCCCCGCCTCTTGACGACGCAGCTTCACGCATATCGAATTCTTTCCGGTGCCCGGAAGAACTCCGATCACAGGAAGCGAAGGAGGCTTCATTGCATGAGTTCATGGAGGCCTACCGCCGCGATTTCCCCGACAAGACCGTGGGCGACCTGATGCGCTTCCGTTACCGGCTCCTTGTTTCCCATGCGTGCACCCAGACCCTGGCGTTCATGCTTGAGGACGTTGACCCGCTTTCGGAGATGTTGCGCGTCGCAAACCGGGATTTCGGACCGAGGACCGAGGAGTTCGACCCGAAGACCAAGGTGTGGACAGTTCGATTCAACAAGGACGGTCTGCCGCCATCGCAGTCCGAAGAGAGTCTGCTTTTCAACTTCTATGGCTGGAATCCGCCGGTCTCACCGGAGGCGATCGCCAACGCCTTCATCAGTCCGCGCGAGGACCTGCACATCCTGGGTAAGTTCGGGGCGCCGGATGAGATCACGAAAGCTCGCGCGTACTTCATCGTGTCCGAAACTTTGTATCCGGGCGAGAAGTACGGTTACCTGAACATCAGCAAGATCACGTCTGTTGGTAAATCGGCCTACACGGTCACGTTCACCAGGGTTATCATGGGCGAGTCCACGAAAGAGATCGCTGAGAAAGGGAAAGCCTGGTATCTCAGCGAGGAAGGCAAGGCCATCAGCGACACCGTCAATCGCACCGGTGTTGATGCGTCCTGGGAAGAGCACTTCGCCGAAAACAAATAGCGCAAGTGGGGCAGGATGCATCCTGCGGCCGATTTTCAATTGGTCCTTAGGCGGCTTTCAAACCCCTATCAGGTTACAAACTTGTCTTACGAGAACAAATATAATGCCGTCCCGCTGGCGAGCGGGCTGAAGTGAGGGACCGACGCGCCTTCATGCAATACTCAAACCGTGACGGGCTTAATGCGGAGCAATCCACGCCGCGCGCAGTCGATAATCGCCGCCCTGCTGCTCGCAGGTGGATTGTCGGCGAACGCGGTGGATGAACTGCGACCGACATTTGCTTCCGAGGTCGCTGTGCCCGAGGAACGGACCATCCTGCCCCTGTTGAAGGTCGTTTGCGGCGAGGGCGTCAGGACCGGGATCCGAGAGGGCCGGAAGACCTTCGGCTGCGGAGATGGCTCGATGGACGAAATCCTGGCGTCGCGGCATCGGCCTCGACGGTATCCCTGGATTCCAGGCGTTCTGTGGGAAGCCGACGGCGTTCTCTTCGGCCATTTCCTTTCACCAACAAGCGACGATGCTGCCATCAACTGCTTCGCTTGCGAGAGTCACCCGAATCTGTGGGGAGGCACGTTGCTGCTCACCAGGAATGCGGGTAAGTGGGAACCGGTCTGGTACAAGGCCGGTGTCATCACTCGTCATTGTCGGCGGGTCTCATTGGTGACGGGACGGCAAATTCTCTTCTGCGAGGAGACCGACGGCGGGATGGGCCACAGCATCCACGGTCTCTACACCGTGGATTTCAAAACGCCGCGATTCGCATGGCGCAACGTCGTCCTGATGGCCGACAGCTACAGCTGTCTAATGCTCGGAGGGGTACAGATCCAGTCCATTGATCGGATCTCATTTGACGAGATGGAGCATGGCGAGCTTTTGGTACGCGTTTACGCCCGGCATGGCCGAGTCAGGCTACGCCCTGATTATGCGTGGGACCCTCTTCCGACGCCGAAAGTCTTGAGGTGCGAGATCGACTTCCGGCTCGATGGTGATTCGTTCAGGGTCATGCCTGAGACCGCTCCCGCCGCGCGACTATTCGGCGTTCACACTGAGTGAGCGCCCCGGGCTGCCGTCGCCTGGGCCCTACGAGAACAAATACAACGCCGTGCCCGGAGCCTGCGGAGGCGCTTCTTCCGCCACGTCGCCACCGGCGCTCACCGGTTGCGCTTCGAGCTGCACCGGCCGGCAGTAGATGCCGTCGTCGCTGAGGTAGACCTCGAGCTCGGCGGGGCGGGGCAGGGAGCCCTGAATCACCGCCTCCGACAGCGGGTCCTCAATGTACTTCTGCAGCGCCCGGCGCAGCGGACGCGCGCCATAGCTGCGGTCGGTCACGGTCTTCTCCAGGATGTACCGCGCCGCGTCGTCGTTCACCCGGATCCTGAGCTGCTTGGCCACCAGATTCAGATTGATCTGCCCCACCATCAGTTGAATGATCTTCAGCAGATCGTCGTCGGCGAGCGACGTGAACAGAATCACCTCGTCCAGGCGGTTCAGGAATTCCGGATTGAACGCGCGCTTCACCTCGGCCATCACCATGTCTTCCACCTTCGACGGGATGCCGGTCAGCGAAGGCGCGGAGAAGCCCATCTGCCCCTTCTTGTCCAGGAACCGGGCCCCCAGATTCGAGGTCATGATGACGATGGTGTTCTTGAAATCCACCGTGTTGCCGAGGCCATCGGTGAGCTGGCCGTCCTCGAACACCTGCAGCAGGATATTGTAAACGTCCGGGTGCGCCTTCTCGATCTCATCCAGCAGGATGATCGAATACGGCTGCCGTTTCACGCGCTCGGTAAGCTGGCCGCCCTCTTCGTAGCCCACGTAGCCCGGAGGCGAGCCGATCAGCTTCGACACCGAGTGCTTTTCCATGAACTCGGACATATCGAAGCGGATGAGCGATTTCTCGCTGCCGAACAGGAATTCGGCGAGTGCCCGCGCGACCTCGGTCTTGCCCACGCCGGTCGGCCCCAGGAACAGGAACGAACCCGCCGGCCGCTTCGGCGATTTGAGACCGGCGCGCGAACGGCGGATGGCCCGCGAGAGCGCCGACAACGCCTTGTCCTGGCTGATGACGCGCTTGTGCAGCTCTTCCTCGATGCGCAGCAGCTTGCTGACTTCTTCTTCCTTGATGGCGGTCATGGGCACGCCGGTCCAGCGCGCCACCACGTCCTCGATGTCGTCCTTGGTCACCACGCCCGTTGACGTGTCGTCCAGGTTGTACTTCTCGCGCAGCAGGCGCAGGTTCTCGCGCTCCTTGCGCTCCTCGTCCGAGTAGAACCGCGCCTTCTCGAACTCGTGATTGGCGATGGCGTTCTCCATGCGGTGCACGATGAACTTGATGCGCTTCTGGATGTCCGCCACTTCGGTGGGCAGCGTGGTCTGGCGCAGCTTCACGCGCGCGCCGGCTTCGTCGATCAGGTCGATGGCCTTGTCCGGTAGGAAGCGATCCGGGATGAAGCGCGTGGAAGTGTGCACGGCCGATTCCACCGCTTCGTCGGTGTAAGCCACGGCGTGGAACTTCTCGTAGCGCTCCTTGATGCCGAACAGAATCTTGATGGCGTCGGTCTCATCCGGCGGCGGCACCTTCACCGCCTGGAAACGGCGCTCGAGCGAGCGGTCCTTCTCGATCGATTTGCGATACTCGCCCGGCGTGGTGGCGCCGATGCACTGGATCTCGCCGCGGGACAGCGCCGGCTTCAGGATGTTAGCGGCGTCCAGCGAACCCTCCGCCGAACCCGCGCCCACCAGTGTGTGCAACTCGTCGATGAAGATGATGGCGTTCTGATTCTCCATCAGCTCCTTCATGATGGTCTTCAGGCGCTCTTCGAACTGGCCGCGGTATTTCGTGCCGGCCACGATTAACGACAAATCCAACGCGAGAATTCGCTTGTCGGCCAGGAAAGACGGCACGTCGCCATCGGCGATCCGCTGCGCCAGCCCTTCCACGATGGCCGTCTTGCCCACGCCGGGCTCGCCAATAAGCACCGGGTTGTTCTTGGTGCGCCGGCACAGGATCTGCACTACGCGTTCCAGCTCGTAATCGCGCCCGATCAGCGGGTCGAGCGAGCCATCCATGGCCGATTGCGTCAGATCGCGGCTGAACTCGGCCAGCAGCGAGCTTTCCTTGGGACGGTTGGACGTCATCTTCTCCGAGGTGGAACGCTGAATCTCCTCGCGCACCTGCGACAGACGCAGCCCGCGCTCGTGCAGGATCTCCGCGGCGAAGCACTTCTCCTCGCGCAGCAGGCCCAGCAGCAGGTGCTCGGTGCCGATGTGCTTGTGGTTCAGCCGCTCGGCTTCCTCGGCGCCGTAAGCCAGCACACGTTTGCATTCGTGACTGAGCGGCAGGTCAACCGAAGTGGACACCTTCTCGCGGATCGTGGTGTGCGCTTCAATCTGCTTGCGGATGGACTCGATCGCGGCGTGCGAGCGCAGGAACCGGTTGGCCAGCGCCTTGTCCTCGCGCAGCAGACCCAGCAGCAGGTGCTCCGTTTCGATGTACGGGCTGCCGAACTGGCTGGCCTCGTAGCGGGCGAAAAAGATCACTCTGCGCGCCTTCTCGGTGTAACGTTCAAACATATTCCCTGTCTTCTTTTGATGCTGCTGTTCCGGTTGAAGTTGCGTCGCCATGCCAGGGCCGGATGGAGCCCCGGTCGAGCTCCAGCACCCGGTCGCAGCGCGCCGCGAACGAGAGGTTGTGGGTCACGTAAATCGAGGTGAGGCGGTGAGAGCGGTGGAGGTCGGCCAGCAGGGACATGATCATCTCACCTGTCCGAAAATCGAGGTTGCCGGTCGGTTCGTCGGCGAGCAGTACTTCGGGATCGGATGCCAGAGCGCGGGCCAGAGCCACCCTCTGCTGCTCCCCTCCCGATAATTCACCGGCGCGGTGTCCCGCGCGGCTGCGTAAACCCACTTCATCCAGCCTCGCCAGCGCCCTTACCGCCGCTTCCGCGCCCGGGACGCCCCTGATCAGCAACGGCATCATCACGTTCTCCTGCGCCGAAAACTCGGGTAACAGGGAGTGATTCTGCCAAACGAATCCAATCGTCCGATTCCGGAAGTCCGCCAGGTCCGAATCGGAGCTCACGGTTATCTCTTTATGGTGAAAGTATATCGCCCCGCTCGAAGGCCTGTCCAGACCACCCAGCAGGTACAGAAGGGTACTCTTGCCCGCGCCCGATTCTCCCACCAGAGCCAGCCGTTCTCCCTGCCCGACTTCCAGGTTCAGGTCCGTGAAAACAACAACTTCGCTCTCTCCGGACTTGAAGCGCTTACCGAGGCCGACCGTACGAATGGCCGGCCCTCCGTCGGGTTCAGGGCTGCTCTCCACCTGTTCTCTGATTCAAGGCTAGCATGGGAGGCCAACCCGTCCTGTTCTCAAACCGGCATGAGTGGCAGGTATATACAGTTTCTGTATATACTATACTGGTGCTGGACGGCCTCAGGAGCTTCGACTGGGATCTGCATAATATTGGTCACGTCGCTCGGCACGGCGTGCCCGGACGATACCTGGTGCTCGTGTTCACAATTCGGAATAAGCGATTGCGTTGCATCACGGTGCATACGATGAATCGGCGGGAGAGGAGAATCTATGGCCCGGAAATCGGCAGAACTGAGTGAATCGAGATCGCAGACGGCTGAGGCGGACTGGTACTCGACCCCTGAAGGCCGCCGCCGGACGCAGCGCGAATTCGAGCGGGCTCTGAAAGACGACACTCTGCTTCGCTCGCCCGGCGCATCCATCCCGCGGACGAACCCCGAAGTTCTGGAGGAGCTGCTTGAGAGAGCAAAGGCCCACGCCACACGCCCGGTATCCATCCGATTGCCAGTTGCCGACATCGAACTGGCGCGCTCGATCGCTTTGAAGAGAGGCATGGGATACCAGACGGTGCTCAAGGAAGCGATCCGCGCAGGCCTGAAACGGGCTGCCCGGTAGACTGCCAGTCCTCAGTTCGCCCCGTCGCCTCATCCGGCGCGTTTCCCCAGACGTTCGGCAATCATTGCCCGCTTGTTCGTCGCGGCTGGATCTCTGATAGGATTGGGCTGCTTTTCCTGGCCGCAAAGAGGAGGCGCAACTCCTCGAGAAGCGCGGCGTTGGCGGAGGGGAAGAAATGCGGGTTTCATACACGATGGAGCGGAAGCCACTGACACGTGCCGTGCTGCTGGCGGCGTTGCTGGGCGGCCTCGCGAGCGCGCAGAGTGCCGGACTTGTGAGTGCCCCGATTATCCTGGAGCGGGACGGGCGAGTGATTTCGCTCGAGCCTTACACTCTGAACATTCTGCGGGTCACCATGAGCGACGACCGGGCCGCGGCGACGGCCGCTCCCGGCTATGGTTTTGTGGCAAAGCCCTCGGCGGAGGGATGGACTCACGAGCGCGACGCGGAAGGCGGCGACGTGTTTCGATCAGCCAGGATGGTGGTGCGTGTGGCGCCAGGAGATCTTCCGCCCGACAAACTGCCGCAGCCAATGCCGCTGGATGCGCTGAATCGGCAACTGCGCGAACACTACTTCGGCAGTGGCGACGGGCATGGTCCGCACAACGATGCGCTTCTGGTGACCACACCGGGAGGCCGGATGCTGCTGCACATGCGCACCTGGGCGATGATGCCGGAAAGCGCGGAGGTGGCGCGCGAGGACGCGGCGGCGAAGGGCCACTCGGTTTCGGCCACGTTCGACTCGCCCGCCGACGAGCACTACTACGGTCTCGGGCAGCAGCAGAAGGGCTGGATGGATCTGCGCGATCACGAGATCCACTGCTGGCATGAATACGGGGCGCTTGGCGGCGAGGACGTGGGCGTGCCGTTCATGGTCTCCAGTCGCGGCTACGGGCTGGTGTGGGACAACCCTTCCAAAACGACGGTCGTTCTGGGAATCAACGAACGGAACGTGTGGTCGTCGGAAGTTGCGGACCGTGTTTCGTACTTCGTGATTGCGGGCGACACCAGCGACGAGATTTACGAAGGCTACCGCTTGCTGACGGGCGTGACGCACATGCTGCCGCGCGCGGCCTACGGGTACATCCAGAGCAAGGCGATTTATCCGACCGAGGAGCAGCTTCTGGATGTGGCCAAAGAGTATCGCGAGAAGAAGCTGCCGCTGGATGTGCTGGTGGTCGATTTCCTCAACATGACGAAGCAGGGGGAGATGGATCTCGACCCCGCGCGCTGGCCGGACCCGGCGGGCATGAATCGCGAACTGCATGCGATGGGCGTGAATACGCTGCTGAGCGTGTGGCCGCACTATTCGCGCGGCACGCAGTTCTACGACATGCTGGAGCACAACGGCTGGCTCATCCACACGCCCGACGGAAAACCGGATCCGGGATGGACCCGGGACGTCATCGGACCGAATCTCGACACCACGAACCCCGAGGCGGCGAAGTGGTTCTGGGAGAAGATTCGCGACCGCTACGTGAAGCCCTACGGGTTCGATTACCTGTGGCTGGATGAGACGGAGCCGGATATCGATCCGGCGGGAGATGTGTTCTTCGTTGGTCCGGGCATACGCTTCTACGACGTCTATCCGCTGTTTCACACGGCTTCGGTGTACGAAGGGTTCCGGCGGGATTTCGGGGACAGCAGAAGGGTCATGATCCTGGCGCGGGCGGCCTACCTGGGAGCGCAACGCAACGGAACGGTGTTCTGGTCGAGCGATATTTATGCGACGTGGGACATGCTGAAGCGCTCGATTCCGGCGGGGCTGAACTTCGCGGCGACAGGGCTGCCGTACTGGGACACGGATATCGCGGGGTTCTTTTCGCCACAGATTCCCGTGGACTACCACGCCAGGCACAAGCCGCTGATCGATGGATCGGACGCGCGTGACACAATCGCGAACTACGAGGACTATCCCGAGCTGTTTGTGCGCTGGTTCGAGTGGGGCGCGTTTCAGCCGGTGATGCGCGCGCACGGAGAAAGGAAACATAACGAGGTCTGGGCGTACGGCCAGCAGGCGGAGCCGATTCTGGCGAAGTATCTGAAGCTGCGCTACCAGCTTCTGCCGTACACCTACTCGGCGGCGTATCGCAGCTACCAGACGGGCGCTCCGTACATGCGCGCGCTGTTCATGGACTTTCCGGCGGATCCGAAGGCGGCGGACATTCCCGACGAGTATATGTACGGACCGGCGTTCCTGGTGGCGCCGGTGACCGAGCAGGGCGCGACGCACCGCACGGTGTATCTGCCGGCGGGTTGCGACTGGTACAACTATTGGACCAACGAGCGGCTGCACGGCGGCCAGACCATCGTGGCGAATGCTCCCATCGACACGCTGCCGTTGTTCGTGAGGGCGGGGAGCATTGTGCCGCTGGGCGCGGAGGTGCTAAGCGCGCAGCAGCCGCAGACGATCGCGTCGGTGCGCGTGTATCCGGGAGCGAACGGGAGCTTCACGTTGTTTCAGGACGACGGAAAGACATACGCATATGAGAAGGGCGGCGGCTCGATCACGAAGCTGACCTGGGACGACGCGGCGCATCGGCTGAAACATGAGGGCGCGCCCGCGTGGAACGGAGCGGATCAGTCCGTGGTGACGGTGGTGGGCGAGTAGCGTCGGATTTCAGAATCCGCAGCACTGAGAGTATCGTGCTCCAACTGCGCGTCGTCGCCGGCGCCCCAAAGATCCTGTCGATCTGGCCGAGACAGCCAATTGTTTTCATGTGGCGGCGGTACACCCCATACACGAGACGATTCTTCGAGCCGATGATTCGCACCAGCCACTCCGCACCTTCGGGAAGAACAACAGGAAGAGAGACTCCGCGGCGTCCAGCCTCCGACAGGATGCTTACAAATTGAACAACGTCCGCGCGCGGTGGCTCGGTTCCAAACGGATTGTCCGTCTCCAGACGAATCAGATCGCGGCCGTCGCAGAAAGCGATTGTTGCTTCAAACGGCAGCTTGCGGCGCAACTCGGCAAGGAACTTTGCGCGCGACCCAGGTTTGCGAATGACCAGCGTGCCTGCGGCGCCCACGTTCACGGCATCGTAGACGCCCAGTTCCCTGGCGAGCGCGCTCGGTCGAAAGGCCCGGTGTCCTCCAACGTTGATACCCCGGAAGAAAACGACCAAGGCCATGCTGCCCATTGTTGCAGGACCGAAGTTTCGAGGGACGCGCGCGGGCTTCGTCTCTACTTAGTGGAGGTTGTCATAGCCGCTCAATCACCCCACACCGCCGCAGGTGCGGCAGCGCTCAGCACAAGGCTCCGGGGCAGAAGCCGGTGCTGAATATGAGGACTGTGAGTTTGCGGCCGCAGCTTCCGTGTTGCCGACGATTCGCTCAGAGTGCGATCAATGTGCGTCTGCATACTAGTGCGTTGCCATTAAGGTAAGTCGCACGCCGCCAATTTCCAGATCGCACGTTTAAGAGAGTTCGTTTCCTGCCTGAGGCTGCGCTAACGCGCGGCATCATCAAAATGTTAGTGCGTGGGTTGGCGATTGAGGAGTGGCACCATTTGAATCTGTTTCGCAAGATCATACGCGGTGGGGAGATCGCTGTCGGTGTACACGAGAATGCGGCCGATCACGAGTACCGAATTGTTCGGTGAAAAAATCCGGGTCATTCCCTGGGGCACGGTCCCTTCCCAGTGGGGACCGCTAACTAGATATTCTCCGGCCCCGGTTCCTGTCGTGCGTTTGCCGACACAGGCAAAATTGGCGTTCTTCGACGGATCATTGAACTGCACGCTGTAGTAGCGGCCGGCCATGACCGGCACGTGCAAGATTTGCGGTCCTCTCCTGAGATCTAACCAACCGACCGTAAGGAGCGTGTCGTGATTTACGCCGGTAGTCAACAACTTTGAGGTACCGGCAGGTGGGTGGAGGGGATCTGCAAAAATCGCCTGGGGCACGGTATAGAGCGTGTTGATCGGGATGGGGCCGTCGGCTCCTCCGTTAACGAGGATTGCTCTCTTAAACACGGAGAGAAATATACGCGGCCATAAGTAGATAACAAGGAACCATACCGCAACACAAACCCCGCCGAAGATAACCAAATGTTCGTACGCCATATGCATCATTTCACTTCGACAACCGGAGGCACGAGATACGTACCGTCGAGAATGGCCGCGCCGGGCATGTACGCGCGCAGCCAGAGCCTGAACTTACCGGCGGGTGCGGGCAGCCAGTTGGATTCACGGCCTGCCGGAGCGGCGTTCTGGAGATAAATGTCGACGGATCCGTCGGCGTTTGGCACAAGTCCTGATTGATTGCCGACGCAATACCGATTGATAGGATTCCCCACAAAACGCTCTTTCGCATCCGCCATAGTCAGCGACCAAAACGCATCGACCGGCGGAAGACCGTCCGGCGGGAAATGCAGGACGTAATTGCGCTCGCCAGAGAGAGTACGACCTGCGCCATCCACCTGAGTTTTCCAATAGACCGCTTCTTGTGGTGAGTTTACCGGGCCGGGAAATATCCGGGCGCACGCGGCCCGCAGAAACATTCCATTGCCCGGATCGCCGCAGCCGAAAATCGTAATCCAGCCGTTGATCCTCGCGGCCTTTACTCTGGCGACAACTTCGATTGTGACAACCGCTAACCCAAAACCGACGAGAAAGCCTTCCAGAAGAGCATCACGCAGTGTCAGTGAAGCGGGAGAGGCGAACCTACGGATGACGACCCATCCGCACACCGCGGCGATGAGTGTCATGTAGTACGCATAAATTCTCCCGCCCATGGTGTTTTACTATCATCCTTGGCCCGAAGGCCACATGCAACCCTGATCGGCGAGGCCGACTTGAGCGTCCGGGCGAACGGGTCCTGCCGAATCGGCCGACCTGGAAGCCTCGCTGCACGATCTGGCCGAATGACGGGCAGTTCGGAGAATGATCGAGCGGCCTGGCGTCCGCCATCTCCGGAGTGGCCGACGATCCGCGGTTTTGGCGCCGGCGCCCGAATTCCCGCATCGTAAGATGAGTCCATGATGCGTTCGCCAATTCTTTTGGGTGCGTTCCGATGCGCGACATTCCTGCTGCTTACGGCGGTTCCGGGCTTTCCGCAGAGCGCCGGCAGTTCCCGGCAAACCACTACTGTCACAGACGCTCAAGGGGTTCAAATGGAGATCACCATATTCGCGCGCTTCCATGCGCTGGAGGGGAAGGAAGAAGCCGTGATATCCGAGCTTCGCGACGCTGTTACCCGCGTCCGCGGTGAACCCGGTTGCCTCGGTATCGAAGTCTATCGTTCCATTCGCGATCCACGATTATTCTGGCTCCATTCTCGCTGGGTCGATGAAAGGGCCTTTGACGTACACGCCGAGCGGTCCGACACGAATCAGTTTGTCGAACGCGTACAACGGCTGATTGACCACCCATTTGACGTCACTCGAACACGCCTGCTGGATTAGGCTGCCAGTCTTCAGCTCGATTCCTTCAGCAGCAGGTCGATCTCGTCGGCGACATCCGACTCGCCCACCGCGCCGACCCAGACCTTGGCCACCCGGCCCTGACGGTCGATCAGCAGCGTGGTGGGCAGCGAATCGATGTCGCTGGCCAGATCGAAGCTGGAGTCCGGCACCAGCACCGGATAGGGCACGCCATATTCGCGCAGGAAAGGCGGGACGGCCTTTTGCGGATCGTCGTCCATGGAGATGCCCACGATCTCGACTCCGCGCGCGCGGTAATCCCGATAGAGCCTGACCAGGTCCGGCGTCTCCTGGCGGCACGGCGGACACCAGGTCGCCCAGAAATTCACCACCACTACTTTGCCGCGCCGGTCGCTGAGCTGCCAGCGCGAGCCGGCCAGATCGGGCAGCCGGAAGTCCAGCGCCTGACGCTTTCCCGTCCTGGTGACGACGGCGGTCGCCGGCTTCAGGCGGTCGTGAAAGAACACCACGCCCAGAATCCCAATCGCCGCGAGCAGGATGAAAAGCTTCAGCGCCTTAACGACGTCGTTATTCAGAACAGCCCTCTACTACTACGATGCAACAGAAGGCGGGTTCGCCGCAGGAGCGCACAGGACGCGGCGGCGTCCACACTGAAGGCCCGAAACCGGACGCCGGCCCCGTCCGTTGTGCGCGGTTTCATGGGAAGTGCTTTGCAGGACCTTGTGGATGCGGGCGATCTCGGCGCGGCCGAACTGCAGCCAGCCCATGCGGATGGCCTCCAGATCCCGGTCGTCCCAGGCCGCGCGCATGATCCCGCTGGGCGAATGCGCCGGACCGAGCAACAGATGCCCCAGCTCGTGCGCCATCACATACGCCAGCAGCGTCGTTGGCTCCATCGTTTTGTTCGAGGCGAGTGTCCGGATCTCGCGGTAGTAAACGTCGGCCACGTATCCGCCCTGTTCGGAGAAAAATGCCTCGCCCAGCATATCCGTGGAAGGCGCCTCCGACCGGACCGCCGGTCCGTCGTCCCGCAGGCGCAGCGTGAACCAGTGCCGATCGGCCGCTTCCTGGCCGATGGGCGCCTCTTCGCAGTTTCTCCAGACGATTTCAACATCAACGCCGCGGAACAGGACCGCAGCCTCCGCCTCCGCGCCCGCTACCGCTTTCGCGCCGACCCGCCCCACCGGGCACACCGAGACGTTCATGGTTTCGCCGGCACACGCCAGCGTCGCGAACAGGACGCCGCAAAACCACTTCGTGCCGCCGCGCATCTTCGTGCCACCGCGCATCGGGGCCTCCCGGGCTTCCACGGGATTGGCGCATCCCCGCTCCACCCTGCTGGGAAAGACGCTTTTGGCCGCGCCAGGTTCCCGGACCATACCACTTGAGGCGGGAATAACATGACCACTTCGGGCAGCTTACAAGGCACAGTACACGTACGGTCGGACGCACATTACGTCCGGAACGGGCCTGATTGAGCCGGCACAGCGGATATCCGGCGCTAAAATGGGACCGTCCGATGTTTCGCCTCATCCTCTGGCTGATCTCCGCGATTCTCCTGATCACTTTCCTGCGTAGTGTGATCGGGGTGATCGCGAAGGGCCTGAGCGCAATGCTGAATCCGCAGCAGGCTCCGCCACGGGGGCCTTCCGCCGGCAACGTGCCATTAACCGGCGAGCTGAAGCGCGATCCCGTTTGCGGAACCTACATCTCCACCAGCACGTCTGTGAAGCACGGCGCGGGATCGGAAACCGTGCACTTCTGTTCGGCGGCGTGCCGTGACAAGTTCCTGGCCTCGGCGGCCACTCGCGGCGCCCGCTCGTAAGAACATTTCATGTCGTTTCTTCAGGACATCCGCATCGCCTTTCGTCTGTTCCGGCGCTCGCCGCTGACTACGGGCATCGCGCTGCTTTCCATCATGCTCTCAGTTGGCGCGACTGCCGTGGTCTTCACCGCGGTCAAGGCCGTGCTCATCGATCCTCTGCCGTACGCGCGTCCCGAGGAGCTGGTTCAGTTTCGCACCGAGTTCCCGAAGATGCAGCAGCAGTCGCACGACGGCTTCATTCTGTGGAACGACGCGCAGGAGCTGATTCGACGAACGCGCACGCTACAGTCCGTGGGGATCTATCGTAACGCCGTGTTCGATCTCGCCGGGAGTCCGGGCACCACGCCGGAAGCGCTCTACGGTTTGATGGTCAGTGCCGACTTATTCCCCACGCTAGGGGTCTCGCCCATGATCGGGCGGAACATTCTCCCGGAGGAGGACCAGCCAGGCCATGCGGACGTGATGATTCTCAGTTACGGCCTGTGGGCGCGCCGCTTCAATTCCGATCACCGTGTCGTGGGTCGGACGGTCACCGTGAACGGGCACGGTTGCCAGGTGATCGGCGTGATGCCGCCGGGATTCAACTTCCCCATGCGCCGCGCCGCGGCTCACACGCCTTCCCCTTACGTGGAGTTCTGGTCGCAGATGTCCGCACATCCCGGGGCCCGGAGGGGTGCCCTCGGTGCGGTGGCGCGGTTGCGGCCGGGTGTTTCGCCGAATCAGGCGCGGCAGGACCTGGCTTCCATCAGCGATGCTCTCTCGCGCGAATTCCCGCAGAGCAACCGCGACCGCGTGCTGCGATTGAATCCTCTGCGCGACCAGGTGGTGGGGCCGGCACAAAACGGCCTTCTGCTCCTGCTCGGCGCGGCCGGCCTGTTCATGCTGATCGGATGCGCCAACGTGGCCAATCTGCTGCTGGCGCGCGGTGTCGCCCGGCAACGCGAGGTCGCCGTGAGAATGGCCATCGGCGCTTCGCCCGCCCGCATCGTTCGTCAGCTTCTCACCGAGAATTGTCTGCTGGCTGGGATGGGCGGTCTGGCAGGTTATCTTCTCACCGCTGCGCTCTGGAAAATCCTGCCCGCCGTGTCGCCGGTGAGCATTCCGCGCCTCGCAGCGGCGCGAGCGGACCAGACCATTCTCGTCTTTGCTCTCGTGGTGGCAGTGTGCAACGGGATGGTCTTTGGTGTCGTGCCCGCGCTGCGTCTGGCCGGAAGCGTGAGAATCGGTGCACAGCGCGATGCCACGCGCTCCGCGCTGGTGGTGGCCGAGGTGGCCCTCTCTGTCCTGCTCGTCGTGGTTGGCGGCCAGCTCGTTGGGAGCTTCATGAAACTGATGGCCACCGATCCCGGTTTCGAGGCGGACCATGTCGTCGCGTCCGTGGTGCTTCCGGCGCCGGAACGATACCCGGACCCGGCGAAGCGCGGCCAATTCTATGAGCGAATTCTCGATGCGGTCCGGGCGCTTCCGGGAGTGCAAAGCGCCGGGACGGTCGATGCCTTGCCGTTCAGCGGCGAGAACCACGGTGGGTGGGTCGGCAATGCCGACAACCGCTCCATTCTGGTAGCGGAAATCGACGTTGTGGGCGGTGACTACCTGCAGACTCTGGGAATCCGTCTGCTGAAGGGCCGGTGGTTCCGCCCGGAGGAAATGGGCGCATCGAACGGATCCGCCATCGTGAGCGATTCTGTGGCGTCGCGATTGTGGCCGCGCCGCGACGCGGTTGGGCAACGGATCTGCGTTGACTGCACGCCGGAAGCCCCGAGCAACTGGAAACATGTCATCGGAGTGGTGACCAGCGCGCATCACGGAGCGCTTGATGAGCCGGGAAAGCACAACGTGTATCTCGCTGCCGGGGCCATGCAGAGCTCGTATTTCGTGGTGGCGCGCACGGACCGTCCCACTGCCGGCCTCGAGAAAGCGATCCGGAGCGCAATTGCCTCCCTCGATCCGAATCAGCCCGTGTTTCTGAGCGCCACCATGTCCGCTCTCATCGCCGATTCCGTCGCCGACCGGCGATTCATCATGATGCTGCTCACGGCCACGGCCGCTCTCGCGCTGCTGATGGCGGCGGCTGGAGTTTACGGAGTGATTTCGTACGGTGCGTCGCGCCGAACTCGGGAATTCGGCATCCGCATGGCCGTCGGCGCGTCTCCCCGCAACGTCCTTGCACTGGTGCTGCGGCAGAGCTTCACCATGGTGACGCTCGGTCTGCTGATTGGACTGCCCTTGGCGCTTGCCGTCATGCGCGGCCTGCGCGGTTCTCTGCAGGGACTCGAGTCCACCAGTCAGGCTCTCGTCTGGACGGCTGCCGGCCTTGTGGCCGCAACCGCCGGACTGGCCTGCTGGATCCCCGCCCGGCGAGCCACCGGAATCGACCCGATGTCCGCGCTGCGGGAAGAATAGCGTCTTGCCGGCCTATGCGGTTGTGGGCCGCGACAGTACGGCCGGTTGCACGATTTCGTTGCGTTCGATGATTTCGCGCGCCGTCTCCGCCATCGTGACCCGCCGCCGGCGGCTGACCAGACGAATCTGCAGATAAGCCGCTTCTTCCGTAAGCCCCTGCACCTGCAGGAGTCCCTTGGCGCGTTCCACCAGCTTTCGTTCCTCCAGTTTGCGCTCCAGTTCGGCGGCCTTCGCGCGAAACTCTTCCAGTTCCCGCGACAACTGGCGCACGTGCCCATCGAGCTGATCGTTGTGGAGACCAGCGGCAAGCGTTCGTCCCAGTGCCACCAGCGATTCCACTTCGCCGGCGTCGAATCGCTGCGCGCCACGGCGACCAGCCGTCAGCAGACCGGCCAGTCCGTCGCCCCAGCGCAGCGGGACCAACAGCAAACGTTCGAAGCGGTACTGCAGCACTTCGGGCAGTTTCTCCACGCGCGGTTCTTCGGCGGGCCGGGCATCCAGCGGCGTCCGCAGATCGCGAAGAAAGCGAGCATCGTCGTCCCGGAAGGCCACGGCCAGGCGGTCGATGAAACCGGCCCCGGCGGTGCAGCGCGCCAGCTTCAGTTGCAGCCGGGCGCCGGTCTGATCGGCTGCGTACAGGAAAATGGCGCTCGCATTCACCGACGCGAGCACTGTGTCAAACAGTGGCGCAAGACCGCCGCACCGCGGCTCCTGCCGGCTTTGATCGAAAAGTATAAACAGCTCCGCCTCACTGGGCATGCGATTCTCCTCTTGTTTTGGTTCGATTGAGTCCGGCATTGGCGCGGCGGAAGGGGGGCAGGCCGCGAGTCAGCGGCAACAACAGCGATGAGTGGGCACGGTAGGTAATAGTCTCATTGCCTATCGAGATTATCGTATATGCGAAGCCCGTAACGCAAGAGGGTATTGACGCGTGGCCCAGAAAATGTTTACTATGTCTATAGAGTAAGTACACAATGCTTCCCGCCTACGCCATTAACCCGGCCCGCTGTTGTTGCTGAACCCTCTTTCGCTGCGAGTCGACCCACGTCGCTGACGATTCCGCAAACTCCAGAGATTCTGGTTGATTTTCAAATAGTTAAGAAAGGAAACTCATGCGACACATTACTATTCTCACAGCCCTCTCGGTCGTCGGCCTGGCGGCTTTGAACGCGCAGAGCCTGAACTGGGAAGGTCAGACGGGCGTGTTCATCACGCCGCTCGCGTACACCGCCCAATCGCCGAAGAACGGCATCGGCGAACCCATCCTGGCGTACCACTTCCTGGACGCCGGACCGGTTCTGGGCAACTTTAATCAGGCCTCTGTGACGGTCGGGCTGCTGAGCCGCATCGAATTTGGATATACCCGCACCATTCACGGGGACGGCAGCACCGCCGGGCTCAGCGACTTGTGGACATCCGGATTTAACACGGTCCACGCCAAGGTGAATGTGATTTCCGAAAACGCCCGCAAGCAGAAGTGGCTGCCGGCAATCTCAGCCGGGTTCGTCGCCCGCACGCAGGTGCGCAACGTCGGCGGTGTGATCACCGACAAAGACACCCACAACGCCGACGTTTATCTGGTTGCTTCGAAGACGGTGACGCAGGTACGTCATCTGCCGCTGGTTTTCAATCTTGGCTACAAAGGCACCAACGCCTCTGTGTTCGGGCTGGCGGGCAACGCGTCGGCTTTCACGGGGAGGCTGTTCGGCGCGGGCGCGTTCGTGCTGAAAGGTCCGGCGGGGAGCACGCTGATCCTCGGCTCGGAGTTCGCTCAGGAGCCGCGGTACGTTCAGAACCTGCCGGGCGCCATCGTGCCCACAACCATCACTTACGCGGCGCGCATAGTGCCGCTGGCCGAGCATTCGAAGTTCAACGTGGATTTCGGCGTCGCTCAGGCCGCCGGCCGGATTGAGCCCGGCGTGAACCTGCAGGCCCGCGCGCAGTTCGCGCTGGGCGTTTCATATGGATTGTGATCGGAAGGAGAAAACCATGTCAGCCTTTTCAGGACACCGGTTGGGCACCCTGGCGCTGCACGCAGGCCAGGAGCCCGACCCCACCACCACGGCCCGGGCCGTGCCCATCTACGCCACCTCGAGCTATGTGTTCCGCGATACCGACAGCGCGGCCAATCTTTTCGCGCTGAAGGAATTCGGGAACATCTATTCGCGCCTGATGAATCCCACCAACGACGTGCTGGAAAAGCGTCTGGCGACGCTCGATGGCGGAGCGGCGGCGCTCGCGTTGGCCAGCGGCCAGGCGGCCATCACCGCGGCGATTCTCACCATCACGCACGCCGGCCAGAACTTCATCTCGGCAACCAGCCTGTACGGCGGCACGTGGACGCTGTTCACGCACACGCTGAGCAAGCTGGGCATCGAGGTGCGCTTCTTCGATCCCGATCATCCGGAGCGCATCGCCGATCTGGTGGATGAGAACACGCGGCTGGTGTATCTGGAATCCATCGGCAATCCGAAGAACGACGTGCCGGATTTTCGCGCCATCGCCGAAATCGCGCACCAGCACGGTCTGCCGGTGATCATCGATAACACAGTCACCACGCCCGCGCTGCTGCGCCCGTTCGAGCACGGCATCGACATCGCCGTGTACTCGGCCACGAAGTTCCTCGGCGGCCACGGCGTGCACGTGGGTGGCATCGTCGTGGACAGCGGCAACTTTCCCTGGGCCGACCATCCCGCGAAGTGGCCGGAGTTCAACGCGCCCGATCCGGCTTATCACGGCGTGGTGTTCACCGAAGCGCTGAAGCCCATCGGCAACATCGCCTACATTGTTCACATCCGCACGCACTGGCTGCGCGACACGGGCGCGTCGATGAGCCCGTTTGCGGCCTTCCTGTTCCTGCTGGGCGTGGAGACGCTGGACGTGCGCCTGGAGCGTCACGTGAAGAACGCCCAGATCCTGGCTGAATGGCTGCAGGGGAATCCGGCGGTGGAGTGGGTCAACTATCCCGGTCTGGCCAGCCATCCGCACCACAAAAATGCGAAACGATATCTGCCGCGCGGCGCGGGCGCCATTCTCGGGTTCGGCATCAAAGGCGGGAAGGAAGCCGGCGTCCTGCTCATCAACAGCCTGAAGCTGGCCAGCCATCTGGCCAACGTCGGCGACGCCAAGACGCTGGTGATCCATCCCGCTTCCACCACCCATTCGCAACTGACCCCGGAAGAGCAGGTGGCCACCGGCGTGACCCCGGAGTACGTCCGTGTCTCGGTGGGCATTGAGGACATCAACGATATCCTCGACGACTTCGATCAGGCGCTCCGCGCATCGCAGCGCGTCCCGGAGCTCGTGGCGGTATGACCTTCGACGATAATTCCCTGAGCATCGGGCGCACCCCGCTGGTCCGGCTCAATCGCGTGGTGAACGGCGCGGGCGCCACCGTCCTCGCGAAAATCGAGGGCCGGAATCCCTCGTATTCGGTGAAGTGCCGCATCGGCGCGGCCATGATCTGGGACGCCGAGAAGCGCGGGCTGCTGAAACCCGGTGTGGAGCTGGTGGAACCCACCAGCGGCAATACCGGCATCGCTCTCGCATTTGTCGCCGCCGCGCGCGGTTATCCGCTGACCTTGACCATGCCCGAAACGATGTCGCTCGAACGCCGCAAGGTGCTGAAGGCGTTTGGCGCGAAGCTGGTGCTGACCGAGGGTCCGAAGGGCATGCCCGGCGCCATCGCGAAGGCCGATGAGATCTACCATTCCGACCCGAAGCGCTACGTGCTGCTGCAGCAGTTCCGCAACCCGGCCAACCCGGAGATCCACTTCCGCACCACCGGACCGGAGATCTGGGACGACACCGCCGGCGCGGTGGATGTGCTGGTCAGTGGAGTGGGCACCGGCGGAACCATCACCGGCGTCTCCCGCTTCATCAAGTGCATCCAGGGGAAGAAGATCACTTCCGTGGCCGTGGAGCCATCCACCAGTCCGGTGATCACGCAGCATCGCAGCGGGCAGCCTGTGCAGCCGGGTCCCCACAAGATTCAGGGTATTGGCGCGGGGATTATCCCGGAGACTCTGGATCTCTCGCTGGTGGATCTGGTGGAGACGGTCAGCAGCGAAGAAGCCGTGGAAACAGCACGGCGGCTGGCTCTGGAGGAAGGGATTCTCAGCGGGATCTCCTCGGGAGCCGCCGCTTTCGTCGCCGCGAGGCTCGCGAAACGCCCGGAATACAAGGGCAGGACGATCGTCGTGATACTGCCCGATTCCGGCGAACGGTATCTGAGTTCGGTCCTCTTCGAAAACCTCACCTGACCAGAGGACTCCGCGCGCCATGGGTGTGGACCCCGCATCCATGGCGCCTTTTTTGTGTGCGCGCATGACGCAGCCGGCGCTGCCAGCTCATCCGTCAGGATCGCGTCGCGGCGTAGCGATAGCTGGTCCACTCCCTGCCGGCGGCGTTGTATGGAGCTATGTCCACGATTCGCGCTCCGGCCCTTTCGAGCAGTCGAATCACCCGCCGGCGGCGAATGCAATACATCTCCATGAAAGGTCCGCCGCCGTGGATCAACGGGCGGATGAGCCGATAGTACAGGCGAAAGGGAAGACTGTAGAGCGGGCTGAAGCGTCGCGGCCGGTCGGGCAATTGGAAGATCAGGAGGCCGCCGGGACGCAGGACGCGAATGAACTCTTTCAGGAAAACCCGCGTGTGCTTTGGCGGGATGTGTTGCAGCGTGATATTGGAATAGATGAAATCGAAGCTCCGGTCGGAGAAAGGCAGGCTGTCCTCGGCATTCACGAGGAATCTGCAGCGCTCGCTGTGCGCGGCGTATGCGGCCGCGAGTTCGATCATCGCCGGAGCTATATCCACGCCACAGACCTCGTCGAACGAGGGGCCGAGGGCCTGTGTAAGACGGCCGACGCCGCAGCCGAAATCGAGCGCCCGGTTGGTTGCCAGCGTCACCGGCAGCGTTCGGACGTATTCCATGACCTGGCGGATCTCGTCGCGTCCGGTCTGGAAGAACTCCTCGACCAGCCACGCATGCCCCGCTTTCTCCGGATGGGTCAGCACGGCCCAAAGCGCGTCGGTCCGGGCGAAATGCTCCCATACGCGCTGTTCCCTGGCCAGCCTCATACTCCGCGCACCGCGCTACAGGGACAGCGATGCCGCGAGCGGCGTGTCCGCCGACGATCCACCCACCAGAATCCGGTACTCGCCGGGAACCAGCTCCCAGGCATCCTTATCCACATTGAAGATGGAAAGAAACTGCGGCTCCACGGTGAGCGTGACCTGCTTCGACTCGCCGGGCGCCAGTTGCACCTTGTCCCAGGCCACCAGGCGCTTCGGCGGTTCGCCGGTGGAAACGGGGAGCGCGGCGTACACTTCGGCGATTTCCGCGCCTGGGCGAGTACCCGTATTACGCACGGTGAAGCTCACCTCGACAGCATTCCCGCGATGGACCGACAAGCCCGAGTAGGCGAACTTTGTGTAGGAAAGCCCGAAGCCGAACGGGAACAGCGATTGCTTGTGCTCGGCTTCGTACCACTTGTAGCCGACCTTCAGGCCCTCGGAGTAGTTGACCGTGTAATTTGAAGCTGGCTTCTCGATCGCGGCTCGCGGGAGGTCGGCTTCGCTTTTGGGGAAGGATACGGGCAGTTTCGCCGCCGGATTTACCTCGCCAAACAGAATTGCCGTGATCGCTTCCGCCCCGCGGATCCCCGGATACCAGGACTCCAGCACGGCACTGACCTTGTCGATCCATGGCATCAGCACGGGCCCGCCGGTCTCCAGCACGACAACGGTGCGCGGATTGGCCGCCGCGACTGCGCTGACCAGGTCGTCCTGTTTGTTCGGCAGCGTCAGAGAGACGTCGCGCCCTTCGCTCGCCGGCTGGTTCAGAAACACAATGGCCACATCCGAGGCCTTCGCCAGCGCCGCGGCAGCGGCCGTGTCCGTGCCGTCGTTGTATTCAACCTTCGCGGCCGGAACGCGCGCGCGAATGGCCTTGAGCGGCGATGACGGGTCCCACACAACGGCGTCCCAGCGCCGGGCGGATGGAACGGCGCTGCCTCCCGGCGGATCCACCTGCGCCGATCCGCCGCCGGAGAGGACTCCCACATCGGCGTGCGAACCGATGATCGCGATGGAGTGAACGGCCGCGGCGCGAAGCGGCAGCTGGTGGTTGGTATTCTTCAGCAGCACCGTGCCTTCTTCCGCCACTTTCTGCGCGATCTCCAAACCGCCGAACACGTCCACCACCTGCGTCAAGTGCTGATTGTCGAAAAGGCCTGCCGCGAACTCGGTGCGCAGGATGCGGTGCACCATGTCGTTCAGCCGTGCGAGCGGAACGTCGCCGCTCTCCAGGGCCTTCTTCAGGGCATCGCCAAAATGGGGCCCTTTTGGGCTGCCCGGCATCTCCTGATCGAGCCCCGCGAGAGCCGCTTTCACCGTGCTGTGGGTGCCCCCCCAGTCCGAGAGCACAAAGCCCGGGAAGCCCCAGTCCTTCTTGAGAACGTCGTTGAGCAGATAGCTGTTCTCGCAGGCGTAATCGCCGTTCACGCGATTGTAGGAGCACATCACGGCGCCGACCTGCGAGTCGCGGATGGCGATCTCGAAGGCCAGCAGATCGGTTTCGCGCATCGCGCGCTTGTCGATGACGGCATTCACGAAATTGCGCCCGGTTTCCTGATCGTTCACGGCGTAGTGCTTGACGTCGCCGATCACACCCTGCGCCTGCAGGCCCTTCACGAGCTGGCCGGCCATCTTTCCGGCGAGGATGGGATCTTCGCCGTCATATTCGAAATTGCGGCCATTGCGCGGATCGCGCGTAATGTTGACGCCGCCGCCCAGCGACATGTTGTAGCCCTGATCGCGCAGCTCACGCCCGATGAGCGCGCCGTATTCGTACGCGGTCTTCAGGTTCCAAGTGGACGCGTCGGAAAGACATGAGGGCAGGGCGGTCGAGTAGCGGCTGGGAGCCGCTCCCAGCGCGACGCCCACGGCCGAATCGGCCTGTTGCAGATCCGGGATGCCGAGCCTGGCGATGCCTGGCACAAATCCCGCGCCACCGCGCGAACGCGCGGCCAGCGCCGGGTCAACCTGGCTGTTATGCATAAAACCCATGACGCCGCTGCCGTGGACCAACTGGATCTTCTCATCCAGCGTCATCTGCTCGATCAGCAGATCGGCGCGCCGGTCCGGCGAGAGGCTCTTATCCATCCACGGCCTTCCACTGTTCTGGGCCGCCGCGGCGGCACACACAATCAGGGCAAGGCCGCTGATACGAAGAATCGGCATGAAAAACTCCTGGCGAGTGTAGTGCGTAAGTGATATGTACGTTGCCGGCTGCTACCGGAGTTCCACGCTGTTGCGCCGATGGTAGAGTCTCGCCGTTCCGTCGGTCCCCACCACCAGGCGGAGCTCCTGCGGATGCGCCAGTTTCGCGTCGCGGGGAGACTCGCATTCCGCCAGCTTCGCGCCGGCCTGATCGTAGAGCAGGAATTTCCCGGCCTGATCCGTCTCCGGCGGGGAAGGCGCCCAGCCGAAGCCGTAGCTCCCGACGCCGAGTTTGTTGCCGCAGACCGACAGCTCGCCCTCGGTGATGATCATGCCCACGTACTTCTCGATGATGCTGGACGCATATCCAGAGGTGTCGAGAAGCGAAAAGATGGCGCGCGCGCCGGAAGGCGTATGCACCATGACGGCATTGCGCTTCGCCGTGGGAATCGCGTTGCCCTCGAGATAGAAGTCTTTGGGCAGAGCGGAATCGAACGCCTTTCCGGTTACGATCTCAAACTGATGCTGCGCGCTGACGCCGATTGCCGAGATCGCCAGCAGCGCGAGAAGCCGAAGGCTCTTCATGGAACACCTCTTAATGGATTTGTACTATGGACAGCTCGGCACCCATTCTATCGCCTGTTCCGGTATCGTGAACAAGGACTCCTATGAAAGTTGTGGCATTCAATGGCAGCGCCCGCCGCGGCGCGAACACAGCGATCCTGCTTCGATACGTGCTGGCCGAGCTGGAGAAAGAAGGCATCGAGACCGAACTGGTGGAGCTGGCCGGCGCGGAGATTCAGGGTTGCCGGGCGTGCCGGAAGTGCTCCGTCCGGAAGGACCGGCGCTGCACGCAGGAGAAGGACTACTTCAACCAGTGCATGGCGAAGATGGATGCGGCGGACGGCATCCTGCTGGGATCGCCCACCTACGTGGCCGACATCTCGGCGGAGATGAAAGCGCTCATCGACCGCGCCTGCATGGTCTCCATGGCCAACGGCGGGATGATGCGCCGCAAGGTGGGAGCGGCGGTGGTGGCCGTGCGGCGCGCTGGCGCGATTCACGCTTTCGACGCGATGAACCACTTTTTCCTGATCAGCGAGATGATCATACCGGGGTCGTCCTACTGGAATATCGCCATCGGCCGCGAGCCGGGCGAGGTGGAGAAGGACGAGGAAGGAATCCGCACCATGAAGACGCTGGGCCGCAACATGGCCTGGCTGTTAAAGAAGGTGAAGGCGGAAGCGTGCTGAAGCTCCGCCGGTCTGCTCTGGCTTGAGGCACGATGGAAAAGTGCAGGGGTATTCAGCGATGCAAAAGCGAGTCTATGAAATCGACGGTGAAGAGTTTAGCACCCTTGAAGGCTTCTACGACCAAATATCAAGCAAGCTCATCCCGAACGCTAGTTGGGGGCGGAACCTCGACGCTTTCAATGACATCCTCCGAGGTGGCTTCGGAACGCCGGAGGACGGGTTTGTTCTCCGTTGGAAGAACTCGCAGGTTTCTCGCGAGCGGCTCGCGTATGCCGAGACCGTACGCCAGCTTCAGAAGCGATTGTCCACCTGTCACAACGAGAATCGGGGGCTGCCGGCTCAGGCGTTAGCGAGTGCTGAAGCGCAGCAGGGTGACACAGTATTCGACTGGCTGGTGGGAATAATACGTGACCACTGTGCCGGAGGTGCGGAACAAGAAGACGGTGTTGACCTCGAACTCGAGTAGGATGCTGGCCGCCTACATCATGGGTCGGCGCGCGTTGGCATCGACGCCGTCCTCCGTTCCCGTCGAACCCACCACCACCGAGTAGAAGCTTAGCGCGTTGTCGCCCTGGCGGAGGATGCGGGTGCGCTGCAGATGCCCGTAGCTTTCAGCGAGCGACTGACGGAAAGCGTGCTGGACCACCACCAGTCCGGGCGCTCGCTCGCCGAGGGTCGCCAGGGCCTGCTCGTACTCTTTTACCAGCGCGTACGGCGGGTCGAGGAAGACGATGTCCGCCGTCACGCGTTCGAGCACCGGCGTGGCTTTGCCGGTGAAGACCTCGGCGCGATCCGCGATCCCCAGCGCCGCCAGATTATCGCGAATCACTTCCACAGCCGCTCGGCTGCGCTCGACGAAGATCGCCCGGCGCGCGCCGCGGCTCAGCGCCTCAATGCCCACTGCGCCCGTGCCGGCGTAGGCGTCAAGAAACACCGTTCCTTCGATCCGCGGCGCCAGCACGTTAAACAACGCCTCGCGCAGGCGGTCTGGTGTGGGCCGCGTATCCAGCCCGGGAACGCTCTTCAGGAAACGGCTACGGAATTCCCCGGCGATCACTCGTAGTCTCATGGCGAATGCTCTTACGGAGGCGGCCTGAGAGGCCGTCGCAGGCTGAGAGCCTGCCCCACTTCATCCCACCTGCACCAGGCCGTAGCGCCGCTGCCAGTGCTCGCGCACAAACTTCACCGCGCGGCGCAACTCGTCCTCCGACGGAGGATTAGCAATGAAGGACGCCGCTTCGCTGCGCGCCAGCTCCAGAATTTCCTTGTCGCGAATGATGTTGGCGATGCGCAGCGCCGGCAGGCCGGATTGCCGCGTGCCGAAGAACTCGCCGGGGCCGCGCAGCTTCAGGTCCATCTCGGCAATGTGGAAGCCGTCGGTGGAATCCACCAGCGTGCGAATGCGGTCGCGCGCCGTGTCGCTCATCCGATCCGTCACCAGAATGCAGTAGCTTTGCTCGGCCCCTCGTCCCACGCGTCCGCGAAGCTGATGCAGTTGCGCCAGCCCGAATCGCTCGGCCTGCTCAATCACCATCACGGTTGCGTTGGCCACATCCACGCCGACCTCGATCACCGTGGTGGAAACCAGAATCTTCAGCTCGCCTCGCTGGAAGCGGCGCATCGCGTCTTCCTTCTCGTCCGGCTTCATGCGGCCGTGCAGCAGGCCCACGGCCAGATCCGGGAAGACCACGCGCGAGAGATGATCGTGCATCTTCTCGGCGGCCTTCATGGCCAGCGTCTCCGATTCCTCGATGACCGGATAGACGACATAAGCCTGGCGTCCCACTTCCACGTGCGTCTTCAGAAAGCTGTAGACGCCCTCGATGCGATCGGCGTTTACGTGCTTCGTGACGATGGGCTTGCGGCCGGGCGGCAGCTCGTCGATCACGGAGACGTCGAGGTCGCCGTAGAGAGTCAGCGCCAGCGTACGCGGGATCGGCGTCGCGGTCATCACCAGCACGTCGGGCGTCTGGCCCTTGCGCATCAGGCTCAGACGCTGCATGACGCCGAAGCGGTGTTGTTCGTCCACAATGGCCAGGCCGAGTTTCGCGAACTCCACGTTTTCTTCCAGCAGCGCGTGCGTGCCCACCGCCACCTGCGCCAGCCCGGCGGCCAGCAGCTTCTTCAACTGCGTCTTCTCGCGCGAAGTAGCCGAACCGGTGAGCAGCAGCACGGTGTAGCCGAGTTTCTGAAGAAGATTGCGGAGGTAGATGTGATGCTGCGCGGCCAGGATTTCGGTGGGCGCCAGCACGGCTACCTGATAGCCGTTCTCGATGGCGATGATGGCGGCTTCCGCGGCTACCAGCGTCTTGCCGCTGCCGACGTCGCCCTGCAGCAACCGGTGCATGGGATGCGGCGCGCTCATGTCCGCGGCGATTTCCGCCAGCACTCGTTTCTGCGCGCCGGTGGGCTTGAAGGGCAGCATCTGGCGAATGCGCGCGCGCACGCGGTCGGTCAGCTCGAAGCCGATGCCTTCTTCCTGACGCGCCTTCGCCTTCTTCAGTACGAGCCCGCACTCCAGCCAGAAGAACTCTTCGAAGATCAGCCGGAACTGCGCGGGCGAGCGAAAGGAATTCAGCAGACGCAGATCTTCACGCTCGGGTGGGAAGTGGAGATGGCGGAGCGCGGTCCAGCGGTCGGGCAGGCGAAGGCGATGGATCAGAAAATTGGGCAGGCAATCCTCAACCGGATCCAGCCCATCCAGCACCCGCGCCAGCAGCGTGCGAAACGTCCGCGTGGAGATCTTTCCGGCGGCTTCGTACACCGGGACCACGCGTCCCGTATGCAGCGTCGCGTCGGGATCGTCGTCTTCGGAGATCGCCTCGAACTCCGGGTGCATCATCAACAGATCCCCGGTGTAGCTATCGAGCTCGATTTTCCCGTAAAGCGCGAGCCGCAGCCCCGGCTGCAGCTTGTCGGCCAGGTATCCGCCGTGGAACCACTTGCCCAGCAGACGTTGGCCGGATCCGTCGGTGAACGACGCCTCGAACAGCCCCAGGTTGCGCCGGCGAAAACCGGCCAGCTTCGCGGTCTTCACCTCGGCCATCACGGTGGCCATTTCGCCGGGCGCGAGATCGGCAATGCGCTTCACGTTGCTGCGGTCTTCGTAGCGAAACGGGGCGTAGGAGAGGAGATCCTCAACCGTGAACAGGCCCTTCGATTCGAGGATCTCGGCGCGCGCCGGTCCCACACCTTTGAGATACTTCAGCGGCGTGGCAAGGTGGAGCGGCAAACCTCAGTGTACTTTGCGTTTCACTTTCCCGCCTGAAGCTGTTTCAACCGCTGGATCACCGGCTGCCAGCCGGGATGCAGGCTCAGCGCCGCCTGATATTGCACGATCGCGTCGCCGCTGCGGCCCGGGATGCGTGCCAGAACGTCGCCCAGCTCCACATGCACCTTTGCATTCCCCGGTTCGATCTGCAACGCAGCCCAGTATTCGGCCGCCGCGTCGGAAAGGCGGTTCGGGATTCGCGACAATGCTGCCGCTAGGGCCAGATGGGCGCTCTCGAAGTCAGGCTGAAGCCGCACGGCTTGCTGAAGCTGGGCGATTGCTTCGGGCAGACGGCCGGGAACGTCGATGAGGGAACTTCCCAGATCGTAGCGCGCCGTTGCGTTCCCGGGATTCAGACGGACGGCCGTCTCATATTCGGCGATCGCGTCCGCTGCCCGCCCCGGCGTGTGCTCGAGGGCGACGCCCAGATCTAGGTGTGTGTCCGCGTCGTCGGGCTGAAGCCGTATCGCCGTCTGCAACTGGGCCACGGCGTCGGCCATTCTGCCAGGCTGCGACATCAGGAGGGTTCCGAGATTGCTGTGGGCCATGTAGCTGGCAGGATTGCGCCGCAGCGTTTCCCGATACAGAGTCTCCGCGTCGCGGTACATGCCGCACTGCCGCCACGTCAGCACGCCGAGCGTCGCCACCAGCACTGCGCCGAGCGCGATTCTGTTCCGATCCGTGAGTTTCTGCTTTGCTGCCGCGGTGAGCGCGGAGCTGAGGGGCACGATCACCGCGAGACTGGCGAGGTACTGAAAGTGGTCCGCCACCCAGGAGAAACGGAACGGATAGACATTCAGAAACCCGAGTACCGGAAACAGGGTCCCGACGAAGATGAGAGCGGCGGCCAGCGGGCCGCGGTTACGGCGCGCCAAAAAAGCCAGCCCGATGAACGCAACGACGACACCCGCCGGAAACAGCCACTGCCACCACTGGCCGGGATCGACCGTCCAGCGCGGATAGGTGAAGATCAGATTCACCGGCCAGACGATCTTGTCGGCGTAGAACCAGATCACCCGGCCCGCCAGCAGCACCCGCTGGATCGCGCTCAGCGAGTAATGCCCGCCTGCCGCCCCGATGTAGGTCTTCTCCACCCACGCGGTGAACAGGCCCGCGGCTGCGCCCAGCGGAAGCCAGGCGAGCAGCGGCATAATGTCGCGTCGCCAGGCGAGCCAGCGGCCATGCTTCCACCACAGGACCACCAAAAGCGCCGCGGGCAGCGTCGCCGTCACCGTCTTGCTGAGCAGCGCCAGAACGAACAACGCCAACGCAAGCAGATAACGCGACCTTCGCCGCGTCTGGTCGAAATAGAGATACGCGAGCGCCGAGCCCAAGTAAAACATACCGGACAGCGTGCTCTTCTGCTCGGAGATCCACGCCACGGCTTCCACGCAGACGGGGTGGAGAGCGAAGACAAAACCCGCCAGCCATGTGCCCGCCAGCGAAAGGCGGCGTGCGATGAGCACCACCAGGCAGGCGGAAAGTGCATGCAGGAGAACATTGATCAGGTGATAACCAAAGGTGGCATCGCCCCAAAGCTGGTGCTCGATCCAGAAAGCGCTGTGCAGCAGCGGATAGTATTGCGCGGTCGCGCCCAGATGAAACCAGATCTTCCCCAGGCCTTCGAGCGATTGCAAAGCCGGGGCGGTCACATGGTGCTCGTCGTCCCACACGAAACCGCCATTCAATGCGGGCAGGTAAGCGAGCAGCGTGGCGCCCACCAGCAGCAGCCACGGGCGGAGCTCGTGAAGCTGAAATCTGCGGGGGCTCGCCACGCGCGGCTTGATCTCCTGTGTCCGCTCCCGTTTCTTCTTCTGAGGTTTTCGTTTGGCCTGCGCCGTCATAGGGGATTCGGCGCCGGGTGCCCGTCCGTCGCGAACTGCTCTATGCGATCCAGGACCCCCAGCATGCGCTGCGCAGCGGAGGCCCGGCCACCGAAACGAAGCTCGTTGTAAGCTCTCGTCGCATCGTCCACCAGCAGCGCCAGCCGCGGATTCTGCACCATTCCGGCGAATTCATACGGCGTCAGCCACGCCGGCTTCTCGATGCCGCGCCGGTGCAGCAGGCTCAGCATTCTCTGGTAGAGCAGCGTGGCGTCTCCGGCGGTGACGGCGCCCTGGCGGATGCCGCGCACTCTCCGGCGCGCTCTGGCGATGCGAATCAGCCACGGAAGCACCCAGATCGCAAACGCGGCCAGCAGCACAGCCACGGATGCCGGCAGGCTGTAGCGCTTCGCCAACCGAATGCTGGCGGCGCGGCGCAGGTTCCACCACGAACCGCTGAAGACGTCAGGCAGGGTGAAGCGAAACCGCTGGGTGGAATCTTCCACGCGTGCGGCCAGGGTGAGCTGCTGGGAAAGGTTGTAGTCGAGCACCCAGTCCTGCCAGAACACCGTCGCGGCATCGGTCCACAGCGCCAGGCGGCTGACGAGGCCATCGTTCGACGCGCCCACCGCGGGCGGCGTGGCGTCCAGTGTGATCCAGCCGCGCGACGCGATCCAGGCTTCCACCCAGCTATGCGCGTCGGAAGCGCGGATGAGTTGCCGGCCGCTGATGGGATTGTAAATGCCGCTGTCGAAACCGGTAGCCACGCGGCTGGGTATCGCAAGGGTGCGCAGCATCACCGCCAGGGCCGAGGCGAAATACTCGCAATGTCCCCTGCGCCGCTCAAACAGGAATGCCGCCAGGGGATCGACGGGCGGCATGGGCGGCTGCTCCAGCGTGTAGGTGTAGTGCTCGCGCAGATACTTCTCGACGGCGCGCGATTTCTCCAGATCGGACGGCTGGCCTGCCGCAACCTGCGCGGCGAGAAGAGAGATCCGCGGATCGATTTTCGGCAGTTGCAGATACGTTGACCGCAGCACGGGTTCCAGAAACTCGGCGGTCGCCGGTGCGTCGAGGGCGGGGACAAAACTGCTGGCCTGGTATGCGAAGCCTCCGGCTATGCCATAGCGAGGCCGGTAGCTGCCCGGAGCCGTGCGCACCACCACCGGAGTTTCCAGCCACAGATAGGCCGGGTCTCCAGCGAAGAAGAGCGCACTGCCGGCTTCCTCGTTGACGCGCACCAGATATCCGAGCATCTTCTCCCGGTGGAGGCGTATGCGCTCGAGCGAGGGCTCCAGCTCGAAGTACCCCTGGCGGTTGCGCTTAAACTCCTCGCCGACGCCTGGCGGGTTGAACCAGCGATGCCCGTCGAACTGCGCAAGCGTGCCGCCTTTCCACTTCATCCGCGCGGGCGGGCGCGAGTCGTCGGCCATGGCGATGTGCATCACCGTGGTGGACCTTTCTTCGATGGGCCCGCCGCCGCCGAGATGAACCTCGTTGGCGAAGCCGGTGACGTAGTAGCGGCTGGGAACCAGATGCTGCAACGCGGCTCGGGCCGTTCGCGGCAGCAGGAAGAAAAGGCCGCAGGTCATCACCAGAATCCCCAGCGCCAGCCCGACGGTCAGCGACCACAAACGCGTGGATGCGCCCATGTCCGCGGTCCGCACCACCACGCCGGTCCGCGACGCCGAGCGCCGTATTTCGCTGGCGGCGAAGGCGCCGATCGCGAAGATCAGAAATATCGCCAGGAAGATGAAAAAATTCAGATTCGCGGAGATCACGGACGCGGACAGGAGTTCCAGGAAAGCGATAATCCGCAGGAACGCATAGTCGCGATTCGTGTTCGCGCTCACGCATTTCACCGCCGCCAGAAAGAGCACCAGATGCACCGTCGCGGTCATGAAATCGCGCGAGAGGTACTCGAGATCGATCGCGTAGAAACCCATGTAAGCCAGCGCCAGCACGGTGGTGGCGGAGCTGCGCAGATGGAAACGGACGACGCCGGAGATCAGAAGAACTCGCGCGATGAGCGCCGCCGAGGTAACGGTGATGGTCAGCGGATCCAGCCGCCCCGAGCCGGCCAGGGCCAGGAATCCGCTCGCCACCAGACCCGCCAGGCAGTACTGGAAGAACCGCTCCACCGCCGGATCGGGCGGTGTATTCGCCGGCATATCCATCAGTTTCCCACGCAGCCCGCAGTCCCCCGGCGACGACCGCGGAATAAGTGCTCTCCTGCTCATAGGTAAGGCTGCTTCCAGGTACCAGCCAGTGATTGAGCCGAGGGCAAACCGGCCAGCCCTGCCCTAGATTGGAAGCATGCTGAGCTGGATCTGCCCGGAGTGTGGCAGAGAGAACGACCCGGCTTTCCAGGAATGCCCCGGCTGCACGCCGGGCGCAGCAGCAGATCCCCCTCCCACCCGCCCCGCACGGCACTGGGACAAATTCCAGGCCATGCCACCAAGTGCCTCATTCGACATGGATTACGCCACAGCGCCGTACATCGATCTGGCGACGCTGGGGCTTCCGAATCATCCCTTGTCGTCTCAGCCACGCTTGGCCGACCGGGTCTCATGGCGTCCCGAGGTTCACAAAGCCCCGGCGGTTCACAAAGCCGATGTTCCGCCCGTAGTTCCCGAATTGTGGGAGACAGCGTGGGTGGAGCCTGCGGCGCCTGGTCCGGCTGCGGTGGAAGCCGAACCGGCCGGAGGCACCGTGCTCGCGCTGGCTGACCGGGTGGACTGCCTTCTGGAACCGCCTCTCCTCAGAAACGCGGCGAATCCGGCGCCGTACCAGCCGCTGCCCCTTTGGAACGCGTCCCCAGGCGATGGGTTCCGCGTGGATCTGCTTCCGGATCACGAGCTGATCCGCGGAATCCAGCTCGATCTTCTGCACCTGCTGGAGGCGTTGCGGGAGAGTCCTGGCCGCACGCTGTTGGCAAGCGCATCCGGCGAAAGCCTGTTGCCGGCGACTGTCGTCGCCCCATTGCCGCTGGCGAGACCTCAGGATCTTGCCTACACGCTCGAATACACACCCGAGCCCGAGGCGATGGCCCCGGCTGTCGCCTGGAATCCGGTGGTGCGGGTCGCGGAGGGCCCCGGCGATCTGCGCGAATCGCGGTTAGCGAGCGTGATGTGGGAGGAACGCGACATCGCGCTGCCACGCACGGACGCTGAAGCAGGCTCGGGAGCCGTGCCGCTGTTCCCTCGTTCCGAGCGCCTGGTCCGTTTGTTGTCCGCGCCGTCGAGACGCCGCCCCCTTGAATGGGGCACGCCCGGGCCCGCCGCGATTCAGCCGGCAGCTCCCGAAGTTCGCGTGCCCGTTGCGTTGCGCGGATTCCACGAGAACGGACTGATCTTCCGTGCCTCTGCTTCACCCGCGGCGCGAAAATCGTCGGCTCCCGGATGGATGATCAGTCTGCTGATGGCCCTGCTGATTCTGCTGGCTTCCACGTGGTTCCTGCAGAAATCGGCGTTCGCCGACCGGTTTCTGGTGACGCATGCCGACAACTCGGCGCCACCCTCCGATGCAGCTCTGGGCGCGTTCCCCACCATGGCCAAATACGTGGAGGTGACCGGATTGCGCGCTTCGGTCGATTCGAAAAACGGCTCCGACATTCGCTATGTCGTAGTGAACCACTCATCCGCGGATCTGCCCGCGTTTCAGATCAAAGTCAAGGTTCATCCGCGGAAGGGCAACGCGGAGATCTTCTCCTTCACCGCGGTGGTTCCGGGCCTCGGCCCCAACGAATCGCGCGAGATGCACACCCCCATTTCCAGCCAGTTGCGCAGCTACGAAGTGCCGGAGTGGTCGAACATGCGCGTGGAAGCGCACGTCACGCCGAAGAATTGATTTCTACCTGGCGCGTGCTCTCAGCTCCGGCTCGAAAGTGATCTTCAGGCGCGAGCCAGTGGCCTCGGCGAATCGTTCCAGAGTTCGCGTGGAGGGCTTCGATCCGCCGCTTTCGAGCCGTGCGACGACCGCCTGCGTCGTCTTCATACGGCGAGCCACCTGCTCCTGAGTCAATCCTGCGCGCGTGCGCGCGTCGATCAAAGCTCCGACAAGGGAGAACTCCTCCTCAAGCGCGTTGTACTCGCGCCGGTAGCGGGGGTTCTTCATCCACTTCCTGTGGAGATCGTCAACGCGAATTCGCTTTATCATCGTCCACCTCTCTGGCGCGTTTCAGGGCAAGATCGATCTCGCTGCGGGGCGTCTGGGGCGTCTTCTTGATGAACGCTCTGACCACAACAACTCGCTGGCCTCTGGCGGTAACGTAAATGGCTCGCGAGATGCCGTCCCTGCCTCTCATGCGCATCTCCCACAAAGGGCCTTCCAGATGCTTCACGTGCGGCTCGCGCACGCGCTCGAGGCCGTACACCTGAATCAGCTCGACGATCTTTTGGAAGCGAGCTTTCATGTCATATGGCAGTGTCTCGATCTCATCGCGGACGCGCGTATCGAGCAACTCTACAACCCATGCCACCGATCACAGTATTGCATATTTGCAATGTGCGACGGTGGCACGATGATGTAGGTATGGATGAATCCCAGTATGGGGACCATCGCGTTTGTTCGGAGTGCGTGGATGAACCATTCCTGCGCTCCCAGATGGAGGCGAATGGCCTGAGGGCCGATTGCTCTTATTGCGAGCTGGAAGGGTGCACCTACTCGATTAATCAACTTGCCGACTGCATCAGCGGCATCTTCACGGACGTGTACCACCGCACGTACGAAGACCCTAAAGGTCGAACGGTGGTCGAAGTGATCAAGAGCCTTACGGGTCTTGGCGAGGCCGCCTGCGGGGACGTTCGGTGTGTCCTGAATGAGAGGACCATCAACGAATTTCGTGAGTGGTTCGAGGACGATTCATTTAACGCCAGCTCACGCTACGTCAGATCCGTGGACGGCTGGGAATTCGATGCGCAATGGCGGCGCTCTAAGCGCAGCCTGGAAACCGAGGCTCGATACTTCAATCGCGAGGCGGAGCAGATCCTGGCGGCCATCTTCGATGGAGTTGATGATTGGCGTACCGTCACGAGAAGGCCTATCGTCAGGGATGCCGGTCCGGGCACGGACTTCGCAAAGCTCTATCGCGCACGGGTCTTTCAATCCAAAGCCGATCTCGTGAACGCGATGAAGAGACCGGACACCGAGATTGGTCCCCCTCTTGGTCCGAAGGCAACGGCAGGCCGCATGAACGCGGCAGGTATCTCAGTCTTCTATGGCGCCACAGATCCCCACGTGGCGCGGGCGGAGGTGCGTCCACCAGTCGGGAGCAAAGTCCTGGTCGGTTGCTTTGAAGTGATCCGACCGCTGAAGCTGCTTGATCCCATCGCAATAGACGAGCTTGCTGATGAAACAGGGAGCCTGTTTGATGAAGAATATCGGCGTAGCTTGAAGCGGGCACAGTTTCTCCGAGGCCTGGGGAAGCTGCTCTCGAAACCGGTGTTGCCGAACGATGAGGCTCGCGAGTATCTTTCGACTCAGGCTGTAGCTGACTTCCTTGCAACGGCTGCGAAGCCACCTTTGGATGGGATCGTCTACCCCTCGGTACAGGATGGGCACGAAGGACGACTCCGTCCTTTATTCCGGGGCGGTCGCTACCCCTGCAATGTCGTTCTTTTTCACAAGGCGGCAAGGGTGGAACCGCTGGATGCGGGGTCAGTGATCTCCGTTTCCAACCCATTTGCACCGTATAGAGCCATGGCTCCTGCGATTTCTGGGCTGCCAGATGCCGACGACGAGTTCCTTGACGATAGTCCCGAGGCAAAATACGAGGTCTGGGTAAGAGATCAGCCTCCCGGCGTACCCGAGCCCCTCTCCGATCGATTTGCGATTCAAGACGATGATGAGGATGCGACGCTCAGGTTTTCATCGTTGGAAGTCCACTACGTTCGCCGAGTCAGATTCGACACCGTCAGCAGTCCGATCCCTCGCCACCACACGAAGGCATCAGAGGCAGCCGAGCCAGGTCAAGAGGAATAAGCCCTCGGTCTCCCCCCCTTGTGCCACTCTAATATCTTGCGATTCGAGATTCAGGCAGAGTGCCCGGTAACCGGGGCGCGCGCGGGGTTGCTGCACACGCCGCACGGCGTCGTCGAGACGCCCGCATTCATGCCCGTCGGTACCCAGGCCACCGTCAAGGGCGTGCTGCAGCGCGACCTCGCCGGTGCCGACCTCGACGCCAGGATCATCCTTGCCAACACGTATCATCTCTTCCTCCGCCCCGGCCACGAGCTGATCCGGTCGCTCGGCGGTCTGCACCGCTTCATGTCCTGGGACCGCGCCATCCTCACCGATTCCGGCGGCTTCCAGGTGTTCAGCCTCAGCGACCTCCGCCGCATCAGCGAGGAAGGCGTCCTCTTCCGCTCGCACCTCAACGGCGACGCGTATCTGTTCACCCCCCAGTCCACCATCGACGTGCAACTCGCGCTGGGCAGCGACATCATGATGATGCTCGACGAATGCCCGCCCTGGCCGGTGGAGCACGATGCCGCCGCCGACGCCATGCGCCGGACCGTCCGCTGGGCGCGCGCCGGCTATGCTCACTACTGTCACCGAAAAGACGAAACGGGCACGGAACAAGCGCTTTTTCCCATCGTCCAGGGGTCCATGTTCCGCGACCTGCGCCGCGAGTGCGCCGCCGAACTTGCCCGGTTGGACGCCCCCGGATACGCCATTGGCGGGCTCTCGGTGGGCGAGCCGCGCGGCGTAAGCATGGAAGTAGCCGAGTGTACGGTACCGTTACTGCCGCGCAATCGTCCCCGGTACGCGATGGGGGTCGGAATGCCCGAGGAACTGCCCCAGTACGTGGCCCGCGGCGTGGATCTGATGGACTGCGTGCTGCCCTCGCGCAACGCCCGCAACGGCTGCCTGTTCACCTCGCAAGGCCGCGTCATCATTAAGCAGGCGCGCTATCGCGACGACCCCGCGCCGCCCGACCCCGCCTGCTCCTGCTACACCTGCCGCACTCATTCCCGGGCCTACCTGCGGCACCTGTTTCAGGCCGGCGAGATGCTGTTCTCCATGCTGGCTACCATCCACAACCTGAAACACTACCTTGACACCATGCGTCAGATCAGGCAGGCTATTCTCCTGGGGACTTTCTCCGTTCTGCTGGACGGCGTACGTTCCGGCAGGCTAGAATAAGGCGAAACCGTAACATTCCGGGTTGTACCGCGCCTTTCGTCCGCGTCAAACGTGTGGACGCCGATCCGCGGCGCGATCTTCTACTGCGAAAATGACGAGCTTATCTCTGATCCTCCTCGACACGCCCGCGGCGTCGAACCCGCTGGGCCCGATTGCCGGGTTCCTGCCGCTCATCCTGATCATCGGGATCTTCTATTTGCTGGTGTTCATGCCCATGCAGCGCCAGCGGAAGCAGCAGGCGGCCATGCTGAAGAACCTGCAGAACGGTCAGACAGTGGCGACCTCGGGCGGCATCGTGGGCACCATCGTTTCCATCAGCGATGATACTCTGATTATTCGAGTCAAGCCCGACAACATCAAACTGCAGGTGAACCGGAGCGCGGTGTCCAGCCTGGTTGCGGAGGAAAAGAAGGGGTAGCTGTTTGCGTTTTCGCGCGGGTCTTGTGGCGCGGACGGATCGGCGGTAACGGATCATGAATCGGAATCTGAATATCAGAGCGGGCATCATCGTTGCGCTGGTGCTCATCTGCGCGTACGGCATCATCGGCATTCCCAAATCGCTGGATGATGTCAAGAACAACTTCAGGAAGAACATCCACCTGGGGCTCGACCTCCGCGGCGGCAGTCACCTGGTGCTGCAGGTCCAGTTGCAGGACGCCTTCATGGCCGAGGCGGAAACCGTCATCGACCGCCTGAAGGAGACATTCAACAAGCAGGGCATCGCTTACGCCGATATCACGCGCAACGATCTGGCGAGCCTGGCCGATGCCGACAAGATCCAGATCACCATCAAGGGTGTGCCGGCGGATCGCGGGCGCGATGTTCGCGCGATTGTCGGCGATGACTACCCGGACTGGCTTCTCACCCCGATCAGCGCAACCGATTACCGCATGAACATCAAGCCGTCGGCGGCTCTGAAGCTGAAGGACGACACCCTGACCCAGTGCATGCACACCATCGAGCGCAAGATCAACCAGCTTGGTCTCGCGGAATCGTCGGTGCAGCAGCGCGGCCGCGCCTCCGCGGAAGCCGAGCTTCTGGTGGAGTTGCCGAATGTGGACGATCCAGGCCGCGTGAGAGCCCTGCTGTCGGAACAGGCCACGCTGGAACTGTATGAGGTGAAGGACGGTCCCTACACCAGCCGGGAAGAGGCTCTGGCGCAGAAAGGTGGGGTGCTGCCTCCCAATAGCAAGCTGGTGCGGGCAGTGCCGCGCCGCGGTCAGGACCAGGGATTCTACCTGCTGGCCCGGATACCGGTGATTCGCGGATCCGATCTCCGCGACGCGCGTGCAGGCCAGGATCCGCAGACCGGCGCCTGGGAAACGAATTTTGTACTGAACCAGGATGCGGCGCGGCGTTTCGAGCGTTTCACCGAGGCGAACATCAACAACAAGCTGGCCATCGTGCTGGATGGCGTGGTGCTGGAAGCCCCCACCATTCAAAACCGAATCAGCGACAACGGGCGCATCACCGGCGCGGCCAACCAGCAGGAAGCATCCGATCTCGCGCTGAACCTCCGCGCGGGGTCGCTGCCGGCCCACGTGGTCTTCGAGGAAGAGCGAACGGTCGGTCCTTCGCTGGGCGCCGATTCCATCCGCTCCGGTCTGATCGCTGGCCTTTCCGGATTGTGCGCGGTGGTGCTCTTCATGCTGGTGTACTACCGCGGCGCCGGAATCAATGCGACGCTGGCGTTGATTCTGAACGCGGTGATTCTGGTTGCCGCCCTGTCCTATTTCGACGCCACGCTGACGCTGCCAGGCATTGCCGGCGTCATTCTGACCATCGGCATGGCCGTGGACAGCAACGTGCTGATTTTCGAGCGCATTCGCGAGGAGTTGCGCTCCGGGAAGGGCGTGGTGGCGGCCGTGGATACCGGGTTCAGCCGGGCCTTTCTGACCATCATCGATACGCATGTGACAACGGTGGTATCATGCGCCTTTCTGTTCCTTTTCGGGACGGGGCCGGTAAAGGGGTTTGCCGTGACCCTGGTGATCGGTCTGATCGCCAACGTTTTTACGGCGGTTTTCGTGTCGAAGACCATCTTCGACTGGGAGTTTTCGCGCAAGCGCGTCGCGACCATCAGCATCTGATGGCGCCGCTTTGTGCGTGCACGGGATTGGGAACTTTTGTGACAAGCCGGTGTCTAAGTTGTTTAGGCGGGCTCCGGCAGTTCGGGCTGCATGCAATTCTTCAAGAACACGAACTTTGATTTTCTGGGCTGGAAGTGGCCCTTCATCGGGCTGTCGCTGCTGCTGTCGGCAACTGGAATTGTCAGCCTTGTGATGAAGGGCGGTCCGCGCTATGGTATCGATTTCCGCGGCGGCGCGCTGATGTATGTGCGCTTCGTCGGGAAGCCGCCTGTCGACAAGATCCGGTCCGCGCTGAACAAGCAGCATCTCCAGGTGGATGTAACCGAGGTAACCGGCGGTAGCGTAGGGTCCGACGCGAACACGGTCATCATCGGTACCGATGTGCGGACCGACCAGGAGGTCAACCAGGCGCGCCAGGTTATGCGGCAGACTCTCGCGGCCACCTTCGGCGGCGCGGACGCCAATGTCCGGCTGGACCTGAACAACGCCGGCGCCGGCGCTCTGGCCGACCGCCTGCGAGACCCGCTGCAGACGGCCGGGGTCGGCATCTCCGAGCCCGATCTGCAGAACCTGGCGAGCGCGATTACTTCGTTCCGCGACACGCCGCCGCGTTCCGGGCTGATTTCCGGATTCAGCTCGCTTACATCCGTTTCCGGGGTGACGCCGAAGGTGCTGGCCGTGCTCCAGCAGCAGACGTACCTGGCGCCCTTCCATGTGAGCGGCACGGAGGTTGTCGGGCCCAAGATCGGCGCGGACCTGCAGCACCAGGCGATCATGGCGGTGCTGTACGCGCTGGCGGGCATGCTGGTGTACATCGCCTTCCGGTTCGAGTGGATCTATGGAGTGGCCGCGGTGGTGGCGGTTTTCCACGACACCATCATCACCCTCGGGCTCTTCTCGCTGTTTAACAGAGAGCTCTCGCTGACGGTGGTGGCCGCGCTGCTGACCCTGGTCGGCTATTCGATGAACGACACCATTGTGGTGTTCGACCGGATTCGCGAGAACCTGAAGCTGATGCGCCGCGAGCCGCTGGAGTCTCTCATCAACCGCAGCGTGAATCAGACGCTGAGCCGAACGGTGCTGACGTCGGGGCTGACGCTGCTGACCGCCCTGTCGCTGTACCTGTTCGGCGGCGAGGTACTGAACGGGTTTGCATTTGGACTGGTTGTAGGTATTATTGTGGGCACGTACTCCTCCATTTTCGTCGCCAGCCCGATTCTGATATTCTGGCAAAGCTTCATGGAAAGCCGGAAGCGGAAGAAGCCGCAGCCCGCGCCGGCCAGCGCGCGGTTGCAGCGGGAAAGCGTGGGAAGGGGAACGGCCAAAGTGAAGTGACGATGGCGCCGGAGGGACCGGACCGAACCGTCCGCGCCATCCCGAAATTTGGGGAAAGGTGATCCGGCTATGTTTGAACAGACATTCGTTGAGAACCGGGGAAAGACAAAGAGCGGCTGGTCGATATTCTTATCGTTCGCCGTCCAGCTCGTCGGTGTCATGATCCTCGTTATCATTCCGCTGATCTACACCGACACGCTGCCCAGAGCGACTTTGGCCAGCATGCTGACGGCGCCTCCTCCGCCTCCTCCGCCGCCTCCTCCGCCGGCGCCTCAGCCGAAGATTGTTCGCGTGGCGCCGCGTCAGTTCGATGCCGGCAGGCTGATGGCGCCCAAGTCGATTCCCAAGACCATCGCCATGATCAAGGAAGAGGATCTGCCGCCACCCAGCGCCAGCGGCGTGGTGGGTGGAGTGCCCGGCGGCGTCGCCGGCGGTTCCATGGGCGGCGTGCTGGGCGGCATCGTCGGCGCGGTGCCCACGGCCGCGCCTCCGCCTCCTCCGGAGAAGCCCAAGACGCCCCAGCGAATTCGCGTCGGCGGCAACGTGCAGGCCGCCAACCTGATTCGCAAAATCATCCCGGTTTACCCGGCGCTCGCCAAGCAGGCACGCATTCAGGGCACGGTGAAGTTCCAGGCCATCATTGGCAAGGACGGCACCATCCAGAATCTGCAACTGGTCAGCGGCCACCCGCTGCTGGTGGCGGCGGCGCAGCAGGCAGTGTCGCAGTGGGTCTACAGACCGACGCTCCTGAACGGAGAGCCAGTGGAAGTAGTAACGACGATCGATGTGAATTTTACGTTGAGCCAGTGAGGAATGCGCCGCGCGCCGCGGAGAGCCGTGGCGGCGGCTTCAGGGCAGCCGCATGGGCGGGCTGGGCTCGCGCATGCAGCCGTTCTTGTGAGCGTAGTGAGTAAGTTTAATTCAACTCGCCAGGAGATAGAAAGATGATTTTGCAACTGCAAGTCTGGGGGATGATGCTCCTTCAGGAGGGCGGTCAGCCCGCCATTTCGTTCGACCCCAGAGCCATGTGGAGCCAGATGAGCTGGCTGGCCAAGGGAGTCGTTATCCTGTTGTTCCTGATGTCGGCATGGTCCATCGGGGTCATGATCGACCGCGCGATCGCTTTCAGCGGCGCGCGCAAACAGTCCCGCCTGTTCGCGCCCGCGGTCGCCGGCGCGCTGCGCGAAGGCAAGCTCGACGAAGCCATCAAGATTGCCGACCGCTACAACAAGAGCCATCTGGCCAAGGTCGTTGTGGCGGGTTTGCAGGAGTTTCGAGCGCACCAGCTAACCTCCGAGATTTCGGGCTCCGACATCGACGCCTCGCGGCGCGCGCTGGAACGCGCCGAAGCCATTGTGCACGCCGAGCTGAAGCGCGGCGTCAGCACGCTGGCCACCATCGGTTCCACGGCGCCCTTCGTCGGACTGTTCGGAACGGTCGTCGGCATCATCAACGCGTTCCGAGGCATTTCCAGCGAGAAATCGACGGGTCTTGGCGCGGTCGCCGGCGGTATTTCGGAAGCCCTCGTCACCACTGCCGTCGGTCTGTTCGTCGCTATCCCGGCGGTCTGGGTGTACAACTACTTCACCGGCCGCATCGAGTCGTTCGACGTCGAGATGGGCAACTCCAGCTCGGAGCTGATCGACTACTTCCTGAAGCGGGCGCAGCGTGCGGGAGCGACGAAGTAGCAGTTGGTTTTAGTCTCCGCGAGTTGACAGGACGGGCGGGAAGGCTGGCTCTTCCCGCCCACGCCTGAAGCGGGAGCGGGCGGGCGCGATTCGATCGGCCCTCGCGGCTCCCGGCGCGGGTCAGTCTGGAGAAGACAATGGAAAAGAAAAAAGCCGCACCTCCGGTCTCCGACATCAACGTCACGCCCATGGTGGATGTGATGCTGGTGCTGCTGATCATCTTCATGGTCATCACGCCCATGCTTACCAAAGGCCAGAGCGTGGAGCTGGTGAAGACGCATAACCCGATTGCAATGCAGGCCGCCGACAAGGATGACGCCATTCTGGTGGCCATCACGCGCGACGGGCGGGTGTTCCTGAGCCCCGGCAACAACCAGGTCGCCGCCGACCAGCTCGCGCCCAAGGTCAGGGACCTGCTGACCAACAAACTCGACAAGACCGTGTACATCAAGGCCGATGCGCGAGCGCAGTATTCGAAGGTCGAGGATGTGGTGGACAACCTGCGCGCGGCCGGTGTGGACGAGCTGGGGCTGATCACCGAGCAGATTCACGACAATCGCCATCCCATGGCGGGCGCCGGCGCCGGTCAGTAAACGTCTGGAATTAGGGAGAGATTCTTATGGCAATGGCAGTGGGTTCCGGCAGCGGAGGAACCAAATGCGACATGAACGTCACGCCGCTGATTGACGTTCTTCTGGTGCTGCTCATCATCTTCATGATCATCACCCCCCTGACACCGCATGGTCTGGAGGCATTGGCGCCGCAACCGCCCCCGCCGAACGCGCCTCCCCCGCCGCCCGATCAGGATCGTACGGTGGTCATCGTCATCGACAAAGACAAGCACATGAAGCTCAACCAGGAGGACACCGACATGCAGAAGCTCGGTCCCCGGCTGGAAGAGGTCTTCAAGACGCGCGCCGAGCGCGTGGTCTTCGTCAAGGGCGATCCCGACCTCGAATACCAAACCGTGGCCCAGGCAATCGACGTGGCCAAGGGGGCGGGCATTGACAAAATCGGCCTCATGACTCCCCAGGTGGAGGCTGGAAAATAGGTGGCGAACATGAAAAGGGCACTATTGCTTGTGGGCATAGCCGCTCTTGTTCTGGCCGGCACGGGCTGTAAGAAGCTGCAGTCCCGCGACCAGTTGAACAAAGGCGTTCAGGCGTTCAAGAGCGCGAAATACGACGAGGCGATCGATCACTTCAACCAGGCAGTCGCGCTGGATCCGAGCAATCCAAACGCCCGTCTTTACCTCGCGACGTCTTATTTCGTTCAATACATTCCGGGCGCCACGTCTCCCGAGAACGTCGAGTACGCGAAGAAGGCGAAGGACGAGTTCCTGAGGGTTCTCCAGCAGGATCCGAAGGACAAGACCGCGCTGCAGTACCTCGCCAGCCTGGCCTATCAGGAAGCGAGCGGGGAGACGGATCTGGACGCTAAGTTCAAGAAGCTCGACGACGCGCGCGACTGGTACCTGAAATTGATCGCCGTCGATCCGAAGAACAAGGAGGCCTACTACAGCCTCGGCGTCATCGACTGGATGAAGTGGTATCCGCGCTGGATGGCCGCCCTGAACAAGCAGGACATGCACCCGGACCAGGCGATCCCGTTCAAGGACAAGAAGATCAAGGCCGAGCTGGCGCAGCAGTACGGCGGGCTGGTGGACGACGGGCTGAAGAACCTGAACGCGGCCATTCAGATCGACAGCAACTACGACGACGCGATGGCGTACGAGAATCTGCTGATTCGCGAGCGCGCTTCGCTGGCCGATTCGATGGATCAGTACAAAAAAGACATCGACACCGCCGACGACTGGGTACAGAAATCGCTGGAAGCCAAGAAAATCAAGGCCTCCAAGCAAACTGGCAATCAGGGCATCGTCCAGGAACAATCCAAGTAATCATCGTTTCTTCTTAACCTTGTGGCGGTTGTCCGGGCGCGTGGCCCGGGCAGCCGCCTTACTTTTTGCGGACGGCGCGCCGCCTGAGCGCCGCGAACAGCACGAGCGCGGCAGCGGCCAGGCCGAAGGTCGCCGGCTCGGGAACCACCTGGATCTGGGCTTCAGCGGTGACAAAGAAATCGAAGCTGTTGTTTGCCGGATTGGTTTCTTCGACCGCGTCGCCGCAGCTCGTGGGATCGCAGCTATACAGATTGTAGTCGAGCACGATGACCCCGCTGAGCGTCTGCCCCACCAGCGTCGGGTCGTTGTTGATCAGGAACTGCCCGATCCCGGTCGCTCCCGAGCTGAAGGTCTCCTGTGAGGTGTCCGGCGTGCCCGGCGCCGAGACAAAGAACACGAACGGCGAGTTCGTGATGTAGTCGGTGTAGGTCCCGCCGAGCACCGGATTGGCGTCGTAGGGCGGCGGCTGGCAGGGCAACGCGTCGGTGCTGACGTTGAAGCTCAGACAGAAATCCGACTGCACCGGCACCAGATAGTAGGTGTCGTCCGACGCCTCGAACCCCCAGCCCACCAGTTGGCCGGGATCGGCCCGGGTGTTCGACGGATTCAGGGTAAAGGTCGGCGTTGCCCGCGCCAGGGTCCCCGCCGCGGTTGCCAGAATCAGGAGCCACAGCCAGCGTTTCATTACCTCCTCCTACTGAAACTGATTGCTCTGCGACACGGTCACGGATGTCGCCCCGCTGTTGGCGGACAACACCGCAGTCATGTTGAAACGAGCCGAGGATGCGCAGCCGGTGAAATTGATGGTCACGCTCGCTGGCGCGGTGGCGCCCGGCGCAAGGGTCCCCAGCGACAGCGGGAAAGTGGTGCTGACAACCGGCGTGCAGGCCGCCCCGCCCACCTGCTTCAGCGAGAAACTGCTCATCTGCGCCGCGACCGCCGCCCCGCTGCCGGCATCGGTTACCGTGTAGGACCACGTGCGCGAGCCACGCTCGGTCCCGCTCTTCCCGGAAGCGGTCATTTGCAGGCTGGTCGGCCCGCCGGTAAATTTGGCGGTGATGGTCTCGTTGGTATTCATGGTGAGCATGGTGGGATTGGCGGTGGTGCTGGACAGATCGGCGCTGCCGCTCCAGCTCGAGAACACGTATCCCGTCGCCGGATTGGCGGTGAGCTGTACGCTGGCGCCCGGCAGGTAGTTGCCCGCCGCAAGCCCGGTGCTGTTGGTGGGATTCGGACTGGCCGTGCCCTCCCCAGCCGGCGACACGATGAGCGACAACTGATACTGCGCCGGATTCACGGTGATCTGCGCGGAGGCGGTGAGAGACGTGGTGCCGGTCTCGGTGGAGCTCAGATCGCCGGTGAGGTTGGTCACTGCCCCCGTGGTGGCGGATGTGCCGGTGACGCTCAGCGAAATCGTGCAGGTACCGCCGCCGGCCAGCGTGCCCCCGGAAAAGCTCACCGAGGTGGCACCGCCGCTGGGCGACCAGGTACCGCCGCACGAAGAACTCGCGTTCGGTGACGACGCCACTGCAATGCCGCTGGGGAAGGGATCGCTGAAGCTCAGGTTGTGCAGCGTCGGATTTCCCGCTGGGTTGGAGATGGTGAAGGTCAGCGTGGTGTTGCCGCCGACGATGATCGGCGAGGTCCCGAACGCCTTGCTGAAGGTGGGCAGGACATAGTTGGTCAGGCTGAAGTTGGCCGCCGGGGCGGGCGAGG
>Ga0326728_10001881_pt1 | contig 72031 bp, 75 predicted proteins | sample MB3enrmetagenome_FD_207602 | JGI IMG/M metagenome (GOLD analysis project Ga0326728, IMG submission 207602) | Lab enriched peat soil microbial communities from McLean, Ithaca, NY, United States - MB31MN | ecosystem: Environmental > Terrestrial > Soil > Wetlands > Peat | place: USA: New York...
TGGGCGCGAAGCCGCCGGACACGCACCCGGCGAACCGAGGCGCTCCTGCCCGGCACGACCGGGCGCGGCTTCGGCCTTGCAACAGTTACCCCCTGAGCCGTCGGCCCGCTCGTTCACCGATCGCCACAGGCGACAAGCAGGCGGCGAGAGCGGCAAACACGAAAACAGAATGAAGAAGGGGGAACGGAAAGAAACGACAGCACTGAGACGGCTGGCGCATCGCCGTCCGCCGCCGCAAGGGACCGGCCTGCGGCCTCGCGCTTTGCGCGCCCTTGCCCCGGCGGATCGGGATGCGCCGCGCGGGAGGGGTCTTCCCGAAATTCAGGGAGGACGGAACCCCAACCAGGCAGGAACAAGCCATGGCCGAACTCCGCAGCGTCGATCCGACCACCCTCCGGATCAATCCGAACAATCCGCGCCGCACCCCGGTCCCCGCGGCGATGGACGAGCAACTGCTCGCCTCGATCAAGGCCGTCGGGATCATCCAGCCGCCCTGCGTGTCGGTGCAGGACGGCGAGCTGATGATCGTGGTCGGCCGCCGCCGGGTGAAGGCCGCCATCGCGGCGGACATGACGGCGATCGACGTGCTGGTCTGCGACGCCGGCGAGGCCGCCGATGCGATGCGCGCCGTCGCCGAGAATTTGGTCAGAAGCTCAATGACGAGCGTGGACATATGGCGCGCGATCGAGCGGCTGGAGACGCAGAACTGGGACGAGCAGGCCATCGCCGACGCGCTCGCCCTGCCGCTGCGCACCGTCCGCCGCCTCAAGCTGCTGGCGCACCTGCATCCTGCGATGCTCGACGTGATGGCGCAAGGCCGCATGCCGAACGAGGAGCAGTTGCGCACGATCGCGGCGGCCACGCGCGAGGAGCAGGCGCAGGTCTGGAAGAGGCACAAGCCGAAGAAGGGCCAGACCGACATCGCCTGGTATGAGATCGCCCGGGCGCTGGCGAAGCGCCGCATGCCGGCCTCGGCCGCGCGGTTCGGCGACGAACTGGCGAAGGCCTACGGCATCGTCTGGGAGGACGACCTGTTCGCCCCGGCCGGCGAGGACAGCCGCTACACCACCGACGTCGAGGCGTTCTTCGGCGCCCAGCAGGAGTGGATGCAGAACAACCTGCCCCCGCGCGGCACGCTGCTGCAGGTGGACGAGGGCGGACGCGGCCAACTGCCGAAGAAGGCCGAACGCGTCTACGGCAAGGCCGGCAAGGGGGACCTGACCGGACACTACATCGACGTCCGTTCCGGCGAGGTGCAGACCATCGCCTACCGGCTGCCCGAGCCGAAGAAGGCGGGCAAGTCCGCAAATGGAGCCGCTGGCGGCGAAGAAGAGGGCGACGGCAACCCCATCGCCCGCACGCGGGCGGAGGTGACGCAGAAGGGGGTCGCGATGATCGGCGATCTGCGCACCGACGCGCTGCACCTGGCGCTGGCCGATGCGCCGATCGAGGACGACACCTTGCTCGGCCTGCTGATCCTCGCCCTCGGCGGCGCCAACGTCAGCGTGGACAGCGGCAGCGACCTGCGAGCCGCTGACCGGCAGGCGATCTGCCGCTCGCTCACTGAAGGCGGGGTGCTGACGGCTGACATCGATATGCTGCGCCAGGCGGCGCGGCGGATGCTGACCGGGGTGCTGTCCTGCCGCGACAACCGCTCGCAGAGCGGGCCGTTCGCACGGGTCGCCGGCGAGACCATCGGCGCCTCGCTGCTTCTGCCCAACATGGCGACCGAGGCGTTTCTGTCATGCCTGTCGCGCAGCGCGCTGGAAGCCGCCGCCGCGGCCGAGAGCGTCAACATCGCGCCGCGCGCGAAAGACACGCGGGCGCGCATGGTCAAGCAGTTCGCCGGCGGGGCTTATGTCTATCCCGGCGCCCTCTTCAGGCTGACCGATGAGGATCTCGCCAACGACGCGGCGGCAAGCCGCAGCCGATACGTCCCCGGCACCGGCTGGGGCGGTGGCGGCGAGGACGGCCTCGATGAGGAAACCGAGGCGCAGCCTGACACGGACGCCGGCGCCGTAACCGCTGAAGATCCTCTGGCCGACGCCGCCGACTGATCCGCACAGCCCGCGCCGGCACTCCGGAGCGGGCTGCATCTCCCCGACCGAGGAGTCTCCGCCATGACCACCCTCACGCCAACAGGCGCCGGCACCGCCGCGCCTCCTGCCATGCCCGGCCACCGCAAACCCCTCACACCGGGGCAACCCGCATCAGCTCGGCATCTCGACCGCAACCATCTGGTTTCCGGCATCACCAGCCGCCGCCGGCGCCTGGCGCACCTGGAAGCCGCAATGGCGGCTTCCTGCGAGGCCGCCGCCGTGCGTGGCGCACCGCGCGGCATCCGGGTCGATGACCGCGGAACCTGGGACCGCGCGATGTGGCAGCGCTACCTTGATGCCGCCGCCCGGCTGGAGCCGGACTATGGCCCGCTGATGCGGCGCCTGCTTCAGGAGATCGACAGGCTGCAACGCCTGCTCGATCTGCCGCTGGCGGCTTAGCGCCACGGATGCCGGCCCGGTGGTTCGAAATCCCGACCGGCCGCCGCCTTCATCATGAGAATGGAGAAAACGCGAATGGATGAATGGGAGAAAAGTGGCGAAACACGTCCGGCTCCGTACCGGTGGCGTCCCCTCGGGTTACGCGCGGTCTAACCCGGGACCGGTCCCGCTTCCGCATCCCCGATCGGCTGCGCCGATCGCCTCCGGCTCGCCCCGCTGCCGTGTCGCTGCGCTCCCGCACCAAGCCGCGGCGCTCGGGGGCGGGCGGTCCCGCTCCCGGCTTCTTCAGACCGCACCCGAGGGAACGACACCGGCACGGAGCCGGCGGGCTTCCCGAGGGAACAATGCATGAAGGAATGGGACGATGGGACTCTCCGTCAACAAGGTGGAACTGATCGGCAATCTGGGGCGTGACCCGGAGATGCGGACGACACAGGCCGGCAAGATCATCGCCACCCTCAGCATCGCGACGAGCGAAAGCTGGAAGGATCAGCGTTCGGGCGACTGGGTAGAGCGAACCGAATGGCACCGCGTGGTGATTTTCAACGAGGCGCTTGCCAGGATTGCCGAGAAGCATCTTGAGCAGGGCATGAAGGTGCGGGTCGAGGGCAAGCTGCGCACCCGCAAATGGCAGGACCAGGCGGGGGCTGACCACTATAGCACCGAGGTTCATCTTGAAAACTACGACGGCGACCTGCGTTTCGACATGAAGAAGGCCGGGGAACGGACGGCCGGCGACCCGGCCTGATCACGCGCCTTGCCGCCGGAGCGGCCTGCGGTTGCTGATAAGATCATCAGCAACCGCAGGAAGCCCGAACCGGATAGCGAAGCCCTATCCGGCCCGGCTGGCCGCCTCGCCGAACAGCGCCGCTTCGTCGGCGCGCAGGTCCCGCGGCGTCCACGGCTCACCCCGCCGCGCCAAGCCAACCGCGCGCGCCACGCCTTCGGCCTCCTCGGAGGCAACCAGCGCCGCGATGAACAGGCTTACCATTCGGAGCGTCAGCGCCTCGGTCCGGCCGTGCCCGGCGGCCCATGCATGTCGCGGCGCCTGCTGCGCCTCGGCCGCTGCGTCATGCGCCGCGCGGCAAGCGGCAATCGCCCTGGCCACGACCGGATCGAGCAACGCGGCCAGAGCACCCGCCGGCGGCCCGTCAGCGCCGCCGAACTGGTTGAGGATGTACTCGGCGGTCGCCGCATCCACCCGATCCCGCAGATCAGGCGGCGGCGTCTCCAGGCCGAACGCCTCGGCGATCGACAGAACCTCGCGCAAATCCGGCGCGATCTCCCGCAGCAGACCCAGCGTCGGGCGCGCCCGGCGCTCGACCGGGAACCGCACCACATTCGTCGTTCCGGGCAGCATCTCGATGTGCATCGTCAGCCTCCATTTGAGGCGGATGTTAGCCGGCCGGCGACCGTCTGTCAAACTTAATATGTTGTATTCATTATATATTTTGCCGTATTGCGTCGCCTGTCCGCGGTTCGCCGGTGCCGGAGCGGCCCCGCAAATCAAGCCCGGCCATCGCCGATGCAACGCCGCCCCTGCGTGCTCCCGCCGGCTGAAACGAAGCGGCGGGAGCCTCGCGGCCCCCGTCTTGGTGCCTCACCCGAAGGCGGCGAGCCGGGCAGCGCGGATCGGGCCAATGCGGTGCCGGGAGCGGCGGCGGCTCGCAGGGCTTCCAGGCGTCGCGGCGAGAGCGGAGCGAGGACGGCGCCTTCCGCGGCGGCCATGCTGCTCGGCCGTCAGATCCCCCATCGCGGACGAAACGCCGCCGCATCGCCATGCTCCCGAACCCGCCCGGCCCGCCGCGGTCCTTGTATCGGCGGTCACGTCCGCCCCGCGGCGGAGGGTCGCGGGCGGCGGTGGCCCCGGGCGCCGAGATGTCAGCACCGCCGGGCGGAACGGACGAAGGCGCCGGCGGTGCGAGGCGATCGCCATTGGCCATGCCGGTCGGAAACGCCGCGGAGGGTGTCGGCACTGCGAACCGTGCCGCGGTGCCCAACAGAGGACACGACGAAATCCAGCGGGCTGATCCGGATGGGGGTGGTTCCGGCGGCAGCGTGCGGGGCATGCGCCCTGACCAGCGGAACGGGCAAGCCCGGGAACCGGCATCGCTGCAACGGGGCAGCCGCGTGGTGCCTCGGGAGCGCCGCCTTGGTCGGAACCCACGCTTGCAACTCTCGCTGCCGAGGGCGTCGCCGGCCTTATGCGCGCGTCACCCCCTCGGATGCGTGCGGTTTGGGCCTGGCGTCAGGCGCTGCAACCCCCGCTTCGCCGTCCAGCCGGGCCAAGCGGCCCGGCTGTCATGACCGGCGAAGCGCCTGCGGTTCGCAAGCCACCGGGAAGTTCGCAAGCGCAAACTTCCGCACCACTGGCTTGCTCAGGGGTTTCCGCGCCTGCCTTGCCCGGCCCCAAGGAACCGCACCCGAGGGGGATAACGCAGGCATAGGGCCGGCGACACCCTCGGCAGCGAGAGAGATGAGATCATGGCCTTCAAGTCGTCCACTCCGAACACCGCGCCGTCCGCCCGCCGCACTCAGCCGGTCCGCCAGGCCATCACCCTGGAACTGGTCAGGGCGCACGCCCCGCACGCCGCCGTCGCCGAAAACCTGGCACGCATCTTCGGGATCAGCCCGGTGGATTATGCCGCCGTCCGCGAGGGCACCGAGGAGCACCTGGTCCGCAGCGCCAACACCCTGCGCGACGACCTCAACGACAAGGCCATGGCGATCCACCTCCAGCGCATCGTCGGCGCCTTCGTCAGTTCCGCCCACGGCGCCGCCACCTTCTACGGCACCAAGGTCACCGCCGCCCGCGACCTCACCGCCAAGGGTGCCAACGACGACCGCGACGAGGACCGCGACGGGCCGAGCGGGTTCGACAGCAAGGCCGAACGCGCCCGCCAGTTCGCCGCCGAGATGGGTCTGCAGGCCTTCGCGCTGATGGCCGCCGCGGAAGGCGCCGTTCACGCCTACGCCCACATCACCGGCGACGACTGGAAGCCCTACGAGCCGCCCATCGCCGCCGGCGCCGGCATCAGCCGCCAATCCGCGGACGCCCAGCTCGGCGCCTTCGGGTAAGGCACGAAGGCGGGGGCCGCGAGGCTCCCGCCGCTTCGTTTCCTTTGTCGCAAGGAGCCGCCGGCACAGTCCGGTTACCGGGGTGTCCGCAGAAATGGACCTGCGCCTGTGGCGCACCCTCCGGGCTGCGGCCCGCGCGCGTCGCTCCGCTCCGCTTCTCTGCGCGTGCCTCCGGGTGACGGATGCCGGCTGCTCTATCGCGCCGACAGGGCTTGGCCGCAGGTGTTGCTAAAGCCGCACCGGTCACATTTCCAGGCGTCGCGGTGATCGCGGGCGACATCCGCCGCCAACCGGTCACGCCGGACCTCCTCGGCCAGATCAAGAACCTGCCGGCGCTGCCCAGGCCCGTAGGGAATCGTGACCCGCCCGTCCCGGTATTCGATCAGGCCGTGAGTGACTGTCGCGCCCCAGACGTCCTCCACCAGCACGCAATACGTCAGCAACTGCTGCACGTCCCGATCGCGCGGGCCAAACCGACCGGCGCGGTGCCGCTTTAATTCCACCGGAACCGCCTGGTCCGGAAGCGCGTAGACATAATCAGGCTTCCCGGTCAGCCGGAGGCGGTGCGAGGTGATCGGCCCGCTGATCGCGCGCCGGCTGGTGTCGCTGTAGACAACCTGCCCGGGCGGCAGGACCGCGGCCCTTTTCCGGAGCAGAAACCAAATGACGGCGGCGGCTACCGCCGCCAGGACGACCGGAATGGCGATCATCGGACGGCCAGCAGCAGCGCCAGAACGGCCAGCGCGATGGCGGCGACGGCAAACCATGGCGCCAGGCCCCGCGCCTGGCTGGCAATCCGCACTTGCCGGCCATGCCGTTCATGGAAGGCGACGCCGGCAGCACGGTCCGGCTCCAGCGTCGTCGGAACGCCACAACGATCCAGATGCCAGGCACGGCGGCAAAAGACGTAGCCGCCGATTTCCGAAGCAGTAACATATGTCTCGCTCGCCATGTGCCGTTGCCCTGCCAAATATCCGTCCCCGACGCCCGGGAATTATCCGGCGTGACGAACAGCCGGGCCAAACACCACCTCCTCATCCGCGCGGAGGGGAACGCCCCGCCCCTTTAGCCAGCGCCCCCGCAAGCGGGGGCTGTCGGGCTGGCTTTCTCCGTCATGTCCTCCGCTGATAAGCCATGAACGCGATGACGGCGATCGCCGCGACGAGCAGGACCTCGGTCAACGTGAGCGACCGCATGAAGCGGCCGATCGCGGAATATAGCACTCCGCGCACAACCAACTCCGGCAGCCAGTCGAGGTCGCCGGCGGCGTGGTGTGCGCAGTGCCCGGCATAGGCGAGGGGACCGGTCACTGCCGTCCGCCCGTCGGCGGTGCCGCCGGTGGCGGAGCAACAGGCGTGCTGCGCACAAGTTCAACCCGAACAGACGGCGGCGGAAGCCGGCGCGCTTCGCCGGCCCGGGCACATGCGCCGGGACAGGCGAGGTCGATACTGGCGGCTTGTGGATCGGGCGCGGCGGCATCGCGTCCCGGATCGCCGGGCCGCGTTGCCGTCGAGATGCCGATGCCCGGGCCAGCGCCCCGTTTGCGCGAGCAGCGACGGATCCGTAGTCGCCGCCCGGCGGCGGGGCGGGGACATCGCCGTTATCGGGCACTACTGTTTCCCCGTTGTTTTTGGTGGCGGCGCCGGCGTCACGACGACCCAACACACCCGGCTTCGGTCCGGCTGGTCCTGGCACTGCATGCCGGCGATGTCCGGCGCCGGCCGCCAGTGGGCACCCGCCCAAAACATCGCCCCGCCGAACAGCACGCCGGCACCGGCACACTGCGCCAGCGTCCGCCAGTAGGTCCGCACCGCCAACTGCCGGACCGCATAGACCACCTCCTGCGCCGCGTTCTGACCGGCGGCACGGTTCAGCTTCCGGACGTCCTCGGCGCTGAGCGACGGCGTTGACAGCAGCGCGGTCTCGACCAGGATGTCCAGCGTATCGCTCTGCGCCGCCACGACCTCCCCATAGGATCGTTCCTCAGCCCGGCGCGGGCAATCGCAGCGGCCATCTTCTTCTGCGCCGCCCGCACCCGGTCAACGAAAACATCCCGCGCGTCTCGCTCCGGCCCGGGATTGTCCGGCCCGGGGCTTACAGCCACGTCCGCACGCGCTCGTGCCGCAGCTCCATCATCGTCAGCCAGCGCCCGACCGAACCCCGCCGCAGCCCGCCGATCGGGGCGAAACTCGCACCGTCCGGGACGTGCCCATCCCTTGCCTGCGCGAACGGCAGGCCCTTCCGGTTGATCTCGTCCATCACCTCGCTTTCCAAAGCAGGCATCCAGACCACTTGCGCGCCGCGGGCGACGATGCCCCTGAACGCCGAATGGCGGATGACCGGATCAAACACATCGGCGGGCGGCAGCGCCGGGTCGGCCTTGCCCTCGTTGAGCAGCAGCATGGTTGCCGGCGGCTTGAACCCGGCGGCCTCCAGACCGGCCGCGACGAAGATGTCGTCGATCCGCGGCGTCAGCGGATAGCACGCGACCATGTTCGTGCCGAGTTCCTCCATCTTGACGTGCAGGTCCGGCTGGTCCTTCAGCAACTCGGCCAGCGCGGTTTCGCCGCCGCCGCCGAAGTCGAGGATGGCCGATATCTTCGCCGCCGCAAGGTAGTCGAGAGAGTCCCGCAGCCAGCGCGCCGTTGTGCGCGTATCCCGGTTAGGCGGCTGCTCCACGCCGGAAAACCACGTCGCGAGACTGCGGTTGCCGGGATCAAGCGCGGCCAGCAGCATCGGCTCGGCGCCCGTTTCGGACCGGCGGTGGACCAGCCAGCGCGCCTGCGTGGTCTTGCCGCCGCTGTTGCTGGACAGCAGGCACCAGATTTTCGGCTTGTCGGCCAGGTCAACGGCCGGATGGAGCGCCACCTCGCGGGCGGCGTCGATCTGTGGCGGCGGCGGTGCCGCGCCGATCTCGGGCACAACTTCCGCGCCCCGCCGGAAGCGCGACATGGGGATCACCGTCTCGTCTGTCTTCTTTGCCACGGGTCAGCTTTCCTTCTTTGGCGGTTTTGCGCGGTCTACGGCCGGGGCCCATCGAAACCGACTGCCGGGTTCGATGATCTGCGGCCGGTCTTCATCAGGCGCAGCGGCGTCCGGAGTGGACAGAACCCTGGCGACTGGCGGGGGCGATGCAGGACGAGCGACAGCGGCGGCGGGCGGTGGCGCAGGCGGCCTGGTGTCAGGGCGGGGGACAATCACACCGGCTTTCACATCAGCGTCCACACGGTGCCAAGTGCGGCGGACATTCGCTGTCGTCAGCGGAACTCTCTTGCCCGGCTCTTTCCTATCAGTTGCCGAGATCCCGAGATTGGCCAGCTCGGCTGTGACGCTGACCCAATCGACGCGGCGGCCGGCTTTCTTCGCCGCGGCCAGTTCGGCGTGATGCTCGGCCATCCACCAATAGAGTTGTGAGCGCGTCCGACCGTGCCCCCGGAAGGCGGCCAGCACGAACGGGAGATAATCGTCCGTCGTCATGACGTGCTTTAACAGTACCCCGAGCGTGACACAAGCCGCCTTAAAGCGTCCTTCGGGAGAACCTTGTTAGAACTCTGAAAGGCTCGTATAGAACTTCGGAAGCGGCATTTGAGCGCAGGTTCAGGATGGTCTTTCAGACCAAGGCAGACTTCGTCTGCAAAGCGTCGGCAAGCGAGCGGGTGACCATCATCATGGCAGAGAGTGTGACGCTGGACGACGTTGACGAGTCGGTGCGGATACTGACCAAGGGGCTGATGCAAATGCTGGCCATCCAGGCGCAGCACACCGTTGCGCTAAGGGACATCCTCGTCGCCTGTTCGGTGCCCGAGCAGGACGGTGGAAGCCCGCTGGTCAAAGCCCTGCTCAAACTGGACGCCGGGATTCAGGATCAGTCCGAAGCCATCGCGCGGATCGAAGCCGCCATGCCGCGGACAGCCTGACCCGGTGTTGCGGCACAGAACCGGGACGGCGGGGTGTCATGCCGGCGGCCTGGCGGCGGCACGCTACTTCCTCGGCGAGACGCTGCGTCCGGACAATGAACTGCTGGCGAAGTACTATGCCGGGGAAAGCGTGCCGCATGATCTCGACGGCATCGAACACCTCGGCCGCGCCATCGCAGCCGGCGACATGGCCTTCAGCGCGGCGGCGGCCGAACTGGTCGCCGCGCACGGGCGGATGCTCGGGTATCCGGACGACAGGGAGGGCCTGGAGACCCGGATCACCGATCTTCTGCTGAAGGCGGCGGACCGGTCGGATATGCGCGAGACCCTGGCGGTTGAGGGCGGGACGGTGGCGCGGGTGCGGGAGGATCTGGACCCGCGTCTGGCGGAGCGGCTGGGCATCGACACCGCGCGTCCGCTGACGCAGGGCGAACTGGCGAACCTGCTTGCCGGGGCACGCGCGGACGGTGAGGCGATCGAAGGCAAACAGATCAAGCGGCCGATGAAGTCCATCGCCGAGGTGTTCGGGTTGGACGCGGCGGCGCTGCCGGCGCCTGACGCGATTGATCACGTGCTGGCGGGCCGTCGCGCGGACGGAGATGCGCCAAGATCGGCGGAGGGGAACGGCGAGCCGTTGTCCGATGCGGTGATCGACGGGGCGCGCAAGCGGTTCCTCAACGCCTATGGCCTGCCGTCCGGCACCGAACTGGCACCCGAGCACATCGCGCACATGAAGGCCGGGCGGACTGCGACCGGGCGGTTCCCGGACACCGGCGACGTGCTGCGCCACCTGAACGCGGTGAAGGCGCCGATCTCCTATACCGACTGCATCTGGTCCGCCGACAAGAGCGTGTCCGTGGCCTGGGCTCTGGCGCCGACCGAGCGAGAGCGCGCGCTGATCCACCAGGCGCACCGCGAGTCGGTGGCCGAGAGCATGGCCTATGCGGAAAAGTTCCTCGGCGTGACGCGCAAGACTGAGGGTGGTACGGTGACGTGGGAGGCTGGCGCGACGGCCTGGGTTGTCTGCGACCACTACACCGCCCGGCCGACGGCCGAGATCGCGATGAGAGACAAGAGCGGCGAGGCCTACACCGAGTTTCAGACCGTGCCGTTGCGGGTGGCGGACATGCAGCTCCACTCGCATGCGCTGCTGCTGAATGCGGTTCTGACGGAGGGCGGCCGGATCGGGGCGATGGACCTCGACCGGCTGGACGGCAAGGTCAAGGAGCTTGGCGGCGTCTACCAGGCCACCTATGCGCGCAAGCTGCGGGCGCTCGGGATCGACGCGCGGCTGGACCCGGAGACCGGCGCCTGCCGGGTCATGGACGTCCCGGAATTCATCACGCGGCACTTCTCCAAGCGGACGCAGGACATCGAGACCGCGGCGCATCGCTACGCGGCCGGCGAGGGGCTGGATTGGGATGCGATGTCGCCGGCGCATCAGTTGAAGTTTCTGCGCCGGGGGGTTGAAGAGACGCGGCTGCCGAAGCGGGCGCAGGAAGGCGACAGCGATTTCACGATCTGGCGCAAGGAAGCGGAAGAGGTCGGCTACCGGCACCGCTCCATGCTCCGCCCCGGGCAGGAGCAGGGGCTTCGGCCGGACGCGGAGCGCCTTCGTCACGCCTATGAGGTCAGCCTGCCGCTGATTGAGGACGCCCTGTCGAAGCGCGCCAAGCTGTCGGCCGGCGAGTTCCGGGAGTTCGCGACGCGGGGGCTGATCGAGGCCGGTATCGGTGACGATCCCGGCGCCGACATCAAGGCGGTGATGGGCTTCTATCACAAGCACGGCGTCCGCCAGAACGGCGAGATGACGCGCATCATCTTCGGCGAGGACGTGCCGGTGCGCGGCAAGCAGCGCTGGTCCGTGACGACGGCGATGCACATCGAGGACGAGCGGACGGTCATCTCCCTGGCGCAGCGGTTTGCCGCGGACAAATCGGGGGCGCTGTCGCATGACACGCTGGAGCGTGCGTCCCAGGAGTTCCTGGCGAAGAACTCGCGGATCGACCGGAATGGAGCGCAATGGATCAAGCAGCGGGAGGTGATTGAGCAGGCCGGAACCGGTCCGATGTTCTGTGTCATCGAGGGCATCGGGGGTGCGGGAAAATCGACCTTGCTGTCGCCGATCGTGGCGGCGTCGCGGGAAGCCGGACAGCATGTGCACGGGGTTGCGCGGGGCTGGAAACAGGCGGTCTCGCTGCGGTCGGCCGGGCTGACGCAACGGGATGTTGCCGCGACCTCGGTGTTCCTTGATCGGGTCAACAAAGGCCGCATCACGCTCGGCAAGGACAGCACCGTGATCGTCGAGGAACTCTCGCAGGTCGGCCGCCCCGAGATGCTGAAGCTGCTGCAACTCCAGCAGCGGCACGGCTTCCGCATGCTGGCCATCGGCGACCCCAAGCAGGGCGGGGCGATCGACCCGGAGGTTATCGACCTGTTGATAGACGTGCTCGGCGACAAGGTCCCGAAGATCCTCACGTCCATCCGCCAGGAGACTGACCGGGAGCGTGAGATATCGCGGCTGTTCCGCGACGGAAAGGCCGGCGATGCTATCCGGATGAAACTGGAGGACGGGACGGCCGAACTGGTCGCCGGCGGGCGCGCAGCCGCAATCCGGCGCATCGCGGAGAAATGGCACGAACTGACCCTGGCGGGGCGGGAGCCGACCATCGGGACGGCCTTGAACAGGGACGCGCATGATATCGGCACGGCCATCCGCCAGCGCCTGCAGGATGCGGGCACGATCGGACCCGACCGGGTTGAGCTGGACGTGCTGCGGCGTGGCGAGGCGGGCGTGCATCCGATGCCGCTGGCCGAGGGCGACAAGGTGCGGGTGTTCAATCGCATCTGGCTCGACCGGCAGCATTTCGCCAGCAACGGCGACGTGCTCACGGTGATGGCCGCCGGTGCGGACGGCATGACGGCGCGCGCCGAGGACGGGCGCGAGGCGTTCGTGCCCTGGAGCAAGTGCCAGGGGCAGTTCGAATCGGCTCCGCGGCTGGCCTACGGCCACGCGCTGACCATCGACGCCAGCCAGGGCACAACCAGCAAAGTCCACATCGACGCCGTGTTGTCCGGCTCTTGGTGCCAGCAGGGCGGCAAAGGCTACGTCAACGAAAGCCGCCAGCAGGAGACAACGTACCTGATCGTCAATGAGGCGGCCGAGCGCAAGCGCATCTACAGCCGCCTGACGCGCGGCGAGCACCGGCCGGTCCACGCCGCCGTCAGAGAGGCGGATGTCTGGAAGCACGTGGCCGCCAACATCAGCCGGCCGAGCACGAAGGCGTCGGCGCTGGAGTTCATGCGGGTTGGATCGGACTTCCGGCGGGGCAGCGTCTCCGCTCTGGCGGCGGTGCGGCCGGGGCCGCCGGGCCACGAACATGCAGGGCCGCGCGTGACGCCGTGGATCAGGCTGGAGCAGGTTCGGGCCGCGATTGATCTTCCGCGCCGGGCGGCGGAGGTGGCGCGGCACGTCAGCGAGACCGCCGGGCGGGCGATGCACCAGGCGCAAGGCTTGTGGGAGAGGACTGCGGCCATCGGACGGAGCCAACGGCCGCAGGAGCAAGAACACGAACGGGGATACGAGCGCGAGCAGTGAGCCTCTATTGCTGCGGCTCGGCGACCTTGTCCTTTTCCGGTTGCTTCTGCTTCTCCGGCTCGGCCTGCTGCGCCAGCCGCCCGGCGTTGATGGTCTGCTGCCAGAAGGCGTCGGCCTGCTCCAGCTTGGCCGCGCGCATGTCCTGCTTGCCGAGCGCGATCTCTGCTTTGGCTGTCTTAGTGTCCACCGGTTCACTCCTGTTTTGGTCGCGTATCTTGTCGAATCCACCGGTCTCATGCGGGTCGCTGGAATACGACTTCCACTCTCGCAGATCAGCCGCGTCTGCGTCGCGGCGGACGCGCGTTTCCTCTTCAGTCTCCGGCGGGGGGTCCGGACGGGCCATGACGCGGCGCATGATCTCGTTCGCCTCGATCGTATCGGCGGACGGCCGATCGGCCATGGCTTTGGAAAGAGGTTCGTTTGACATTGGTTCTTTCCTATATTTGGCGCTGGTGAACCTGTCCCCGGCATAGGGGACGGCGCCGATCTCGTTCAGCGCCCATTCCGCGGCGGCCCGAACAACAGGCCATTCGGTTGCTTTCCAAAGTGCGCGTTCAGCCCATTCCGGCCAGTCTGCCACGATATTCTACTCCGCTGCTCTCGAAACGAAACGGTTGGCCTGCATCCGGCCGGCGATCTCCGGATACCTCCAGTACGGCGCCGTGTTGCACCGGATCGGATGCGGGAAGTCGCGCGCCAGGACGAACATGGCGTCGGCCGGCGCGCGCAAGATTTCGTCGGCCTTGATCAGCCGGCGTTTTATTTCGTGGACGTTGAGGTTTTGACCGGTGCTTTGCGAGGGCAGGGCGAGACCCCACGGCTTTTGATTGCCGCTGTTGTCGCCCTCGGAGTAGGCCAGCACGGCATGGTCGCCGAGGTCTCGGGATAGCTTTTCGGCAACATCTCCGTCGCTGATGGCATTGTAGGAACGCCACGAGACGGTATCGCGCATCGTCTTGGCGCCGTCCTTGCCGTATATTTCCTCCAACTGGCCTTCACTTTGCCATATGGTGTGCACCAGTCCGCGATACTTGCGCGCGGTCTCGTGGCACAGTTGGATTTCTTTGAGCCGCCCGAGCGTCCGCGCCTCGTCGATCTCGAACAGAATTCGCTCGGCGACATCGCCGTCCGCATGGAACATGGCGTTGAACAGAGCGCCCATGACGGCGCGGCCGACCGATCGCGTCGTCAGCAGCGTGCGCAGCGGGATCTGAACAAAGACGACGGTCTCGGGCTTGAGGACGTCAGCGGTGCGCATGGCGTCGCCGGATACGGCCTCGGCGTAGACCTGGACGGACAGCCATTCCGTTGCGGCGAAGGCGTTGCCGTAGATGCCTGAGAACGTCTTGTCGGCCTTCATGCCCATCAGGCCGCCGGCGATATCGCGCGCCATGCTGCTGTTCGACGTGGCGCGGATGCCGCGCAGAAGCACCTGCATTTCGTCTTCCGGGATGGCGAGGCCGCGGCGCAGTGTCGCCAGGGTCTTCGGCAGATCGGCCGGGCCGAAAAAGAGCATGTGCGCCAGCAGGCAGACTACGAGCTTGCGGCCCCACATCGGCCAGAAAGGGTCGTGGTTGCCGCCCCTGCTGGTGTCGTCGGCGGCGCTCTCGTCGTAAATCCAATCGACGGCGGTGCGGATGTGGGAGTCCACCTCCGGGTGGCGAATGTCGATCCAGTCGAGCGCGTTCAGGCCGGAGCCGTCCAGCCCAACCGTGGTGACGTCGCAGCCCGCCGCACGCAGTGCGCCGGCCATGATCGGGCCGAGCTCAAGCGACGGATCGAACACCACGCGCGGGCCGCGCCAGTTCCATATCCGGGTGACGGCCGATGTCGTCTTATCGCTGCCGGGTCCGGCGAATGACATGGCGTGGCCGGGGCCTTTTGCAGGATCGTCGCAGATCAGCCGCGCATGCGGACTGCGGTCCGTCGCCCCGATCAGACAACCACGTGCGCCGAACCGCTTGGCGGTCTGCCCGGGCGTGGCCCATGCCGCATGCCCGTGGTTGTCCGAGACGCCCGGTTCCAGGGGCCGTAGCCCGCCGCCGGATGGCGGGACGAGGCGGCGGGGGGATCGCCGCCACAGCTTCCACAGGCCCCAGCCGATCACCAGCACGCCCATGGCCGGCGGGACCGCGCTGCCGATCAGCAGCGTCTTTCCCCACCAACTATAGTGCCAGTAGGGCAGGGCATTCCACCATCCCAGCGGCTCAAAGGCGCGGCCGGTAGCATCAGCCCAAAGCCATGACGCAGCGCCCTCCCAGGCGGCCGGGAGCACGGTCAGTGCGGTTGCGGCGGCTAGTGCCCGGCGCATTACTTGCCGCCCCCTACGGTGGCCAGAACGCCCGCCAGGATGGCATCCGCCTGCGTGGCCGCAGTGGTTGCCTGCTGCACGGCGGCGGCGTTTGCGGGGGCTTGCGCATCGGCCGCAGCGATAGCGGCTTGTGCGGCAGCCTGTTGCGCGGCTGCCGTGGCGTCCAGCGCGGACGTGTCGGGAACCGACGAAGCAACGGCAGGGGGCGCGGTCTGTGATGTGCCGGTCGGGCTGGCCTGCGCCACGGTCACGCTTGCCGAAGACGTTGCAGCAGCAGGCGCGTTGCAGGCCGCGGACCAGATTGATGCGGGCGCATTGGCGACGAGTCCGATATACCCGGCCACCTCCTGTCCGTAGGACGATAAGCCGTTGCCGCCATCCGACAGCCCGTCGCCCGGGTTGCCGCTGCCCCACGCCCAGGCAGCGCTGCCGTATCCGCTCGACTGGACCGCGGTGAGGACCTGCTGCGCGTTCGCGTCGATCGCAACGCCGGTCGTCGAGTTGCCGTATTCGCCGATCAGCACCGGCACGGTGCCGTTGCCCCCGGTGATCTGCTGGCTTGCCGAGATTTCTTGGGCAAGATTTTGCGATACGGTCGCCTGATCAGTGGAATAGTTCGACAGCCACCCGTAGTAGTGGTCATCCCAAATGATGTTGGTCATGGTGGCGTAGACTGATGCAGTATAGCCCTGTCCGCAGGTCATCACCGGGCTGGACCAGCAATTCATCTCCACCATGATAGGGCTGTTGTTTCCGGCGCCGCGGATTGCCTGATAGGTCTGGCCCTGCCAAGTCGAGAGGGCAGCGGCGCTCGGCACCTCGGACGGCTCGTTGTTGGTGCCAAACCAAACATCCGGGTTGGAGGCGAAGGCTTTGGCAATCGCCGCGTACCAACTGAGTTCAGTCGTGAGCGCCGATCCGGTGAACACCTGCCCGGAACCGCCGCCCGCATTGCCAGCGTTGTTGTTGTGATCTTCCAGTTCGACGACAATTCCCGCCGAGGTCAACGAGGTCACGAAGCCCGAGAGCGTAGACGGGCCGGCATAGTCGTAGATCGCGTAACGAACGAAGTTGATGCCGCGAAAATCAGCCTGCAACGTGGACAGCGACGGCTCCTGCCCCTCCATCACGTCGATGCCCTTGGCGATGAACACCGAGCCATCAGGCGCGATGACCTGGCCGTTCAACGTTGTGAAAGCCCCGGTTGCAACTCCGCCCGGGGTGGCCGCGCATGTCGTCACCGGAAGCGTGACCGTCGCTGTTGCGGCCGGTGTGGGCGTGGTCGTAGCCAGTGTGACGGTAGCGGCGGAGGCGGCCGGCGTTGTGAAACCTGCCGGTGCCGCCGACGAGGTCCAATACTGGCCGCCAGACAGCGCAAACCAGCCTTTGCCGGCAGAGTCCAGACCATAGACCTTGCCGTTCGCGATGGTCAGCGCCGCGGTGCCGCCGCCGCCGGGCGTATATTGGTTGCCTTCCTTTATCGAACCGGATTGCGTGATGGTCCAGACGTTGCCGCCGGCGTCGGTCAGCGAGCCGCTGCCGGGGGTGATGGTTTGCGCGGCGGCGATGCCCGTGCCGAGCGCGAGCATGGTGGACGCAAGCAGAAACGATTTCATTAGACGGCTTCCTCTGCAGCAGCGCGGAGCCACAGCCGGGGCACATTGAAGTTCGCCCCGTCGCGCTCGCAATAAACGATGATGTCGAAACAACTCTGCGCCAGCGCGACAAGCTGCTCCTCCGGGAGTGGCGTGCAGGACGGGTGCTGCCGCAGCATCAGGCACATGGCCGCGATCTCGCCGCCCTCGGCGCTGTGCCACGACGTGAAGCTATTGTGCCCGGACAGGATCGCCCGCATCAGCGCGAAGGATTCCGGACCGCGCACCTCCTGGAACGCGATGGTCGATGGATACATGCGCAACGATGCCTTGACGACATCGACGGCTTGCTGGCCTTCGCGTTCCTCGTTGTAGAACAGCGACACCTTGTTGACCGGCCCGGCGTCGCCAAATTCCGGGTCGCTCTCGACCGTCACGAGCCGATGACGATCGGGGATCTCCTGCATGATCGATCGGAGGGTCTGGGTCTTCCCGCTCCCGGTCAGGCCGCACGCGCCGATGGTCTTGCGCAGCCGTGCCCCGGCCCGGAGCACGCCCCGATAGTCCCCGGCACGGTAGAGCGCCAGCAACTCATCGTCGGACCGGCTCCGCTTGGCGGCGCGGGCATTGGTCAGTGTGAACAGGTCCACCCGGTCCGGATCGTCCAGCGACGGCGTGCTCCGCGGCGGCTTGCGGATGCACAGGGCGATGATGCCGGGAGAGGTCGCGGGCGGGCGGCAAATCTGGATGCGCTGGCCGTCCGGCAGGGTCGAGCCGCACAAGGGATGCTCGCGGTCCGCTTCGCGGCTGGTCATCCGGCCGGCCAGCAGGGCAATCGCATCCAGGCGCTCAAAGTCGTATTCCGCGACATGGTGCCACGACCATTCACCGCGCGTCTCAATGCCGACTTCGTACGGCTTGTTGACAATTAATTCTGTCACTGCCGGATCGTCCAGCCACGGCAGGATCGGCCGCAGCAGATGCCGCAGCGTATTTTCGCCGTGCCGCATACTAATTTCTCCTGATGCTATAAGACCCGCTGAAGTCGATCGGATGGTTGAGTGATATTGCGATGGTCTCCCCCTGATATTTGGTGAATATCGGCTTGAGGTTTTGCTGCGACCGCAGAATTTCCTGTATCAGACTGCTGATACCGCTGCCGCCGCCGCCTCCACCGTTGAAATTGAGATAGGTGTTGCCGCCCTTGCTGACTTCGGCCTGTAGATAGGACAGGGCACTTTCGCTGAGCGTCAGCAAACCCGCGGCGCCGAACCGCTCGACGTAGCGATTGTCCACGTTGCCCGGCAGACCGTTTCGCCCGACGTTGTCCGTCATCGAGCCCGCCAGCGGCACAAAGATGCCGTTCGGCGTGGCGGCATAAGCGGAGGTTGCTTCCAGCCGCTGCTGGCCGTTCTGCATGCCGGTGTATTTGCCGATGATCTGCGTGTCCGCCTCCATCAGCAGGACGCCGCGGGGCGAGTAGACCGGGCCGGGGAGGTGGCAGTAGAGATCCCCATTCGGGACGTTAGAGTTTATCGCGGTGTCGAGCACGCACGGCAGCAGCCCGGGCATGAGCATGAACGTCATGTCCATCGCAGGCGATGCCTTTGCCCCGCCGATGTCCTCACCCTTGAAGGTGACGCGGGTTTGCCCGGCCATCGGGTCCACCGGCTGCGCCGTGGTGCGCGCGGGCGGATCCACGATGCGGGTCGTGAAGGACATCATCGCCGGATGGTCCGGCTTGGCGCCAGGCAACACCTTCGGCGTAGATAGCGGCGCCAGGGCGGCAGCTTCAGTCTGCGCCGGCGCCCCGGCAGGCGCGGCGGTGAACGGCACATGGAACCCGGTGAACGGCATGACCGGCGTATAGGCGGCGAGTTCCTGTTTCGGCGGCACTGATGGCGTTGGGGGCGACTCCGCGGCGCGGGTCGGGGTGAAGGGAACGACGTCGCCGATGTAGCTGGCGGCCGGCTTGGTCTCCGCGTCTTCCTTGCTGGCCGGCGGCCCCCGCGTCAGGGCGAACGCCGAGACGGCGATCACGGCAAGGACGATAAGTTGCACCGGCCGCTGCTTCCAGGCCGGGACAGCCGGAATGACATCCTCGTCGTCGACGGGCAGGTTTACCATCGGTTACTGCTTTGCCTGGATGATGTCGCGCTCGACGCCCGGGCTGACCGTATCGCCCGGCGAGGGGCGCCCGACCGGATCAAAGTGGTCGTTGACGATGTCGAGCACCGCAGAGCCGAGGCGCAGCCGGAAGGTGCCGGCGATCTCTTCCACTACGACAAAATCACCGTCCGCATGCTGGCGGGCAAGCCGTTCATCGTCGGGTGCCTCACCAACGATGTAGACCGCGGGCTTCTTCGACAGGCCAGGGAAGCGCATCAGCGTCCACTGGCCGTTGTCCATCGGGCAGCGCGGCTCGATCGGCGTCGGGCGCTTGCCTTGCGCATGATAGTTGCACACCCCGGGCTGCACGCCATTGTCAGCGGTGAGCCGCAGCGCACCCTTGGCCGCCTGATCGGCCGCGGTCTTGCGCGCTACCCATGCCCGCGCCGCCTGTTGCTGCACCGGAGCGGCAGCCGCTTGCGGGGCCGATGTGGCGGGGGCGCCGCCGCTAAAGATCAAGTTGAACGTCACGCCATCGGCGCCGGCGGCGGCAGCGTCATCAGGCAGCGCCACGAGCCGGAACGCATACGGCCGCTCGACGCCGCCCTCGGTCTGTTGCGTGATGACGGTCAGGATCGCCGTGCCAGGGCGCCTCGGCCAGAGCGGCAGGTTGCTGCCGATCTCGCACTTGGTCTCGGTTGCGTTGCACTTCGGACCGCGCCACGGGCCGTCGTCTTCATCTGCGCCGCCGCCGTTCTCGACGACGCGCATGACCTGCTCGCCCTTCGGGAAGGTGATGTTCGTCGGCCAGTTCACTATGCCGATGATGTCGTAACGGCGTGTCGGCGAGTAGGGCACGACGCGGATGTGGTTGTCAGGTGCGGCCGGTTTGGGTGGCAGTTTTTCCGCGAACGCCGGGACGGCGGCGCAGATCAGAGCCAAAGCGGTGAGGGCGCGCATCAGCCCTTATTCCCTATGCTGATCGGGGTTGGTGGAAGCGCCGGAGTAGGCAAGCACCTGCATGCCGCCTGCATTGTTGGTCCGGTCGTCGGGCTTCATCGGCAGTTCGGGATGCCACTGGAAATCGACTGCGGCGGTCCAGACCTCGGTTCGATCCGGGTTGCTGCCGTGCCAGACGGTGCTGTCGAACTGAACGATGTAAGTCCGCGTTCCGGCACGGCCGGCGGGCTGCTGGTGAAAGCGGAAGTTCTCGACGATGACATGGCCGTCCTTACCGAGCCGGCGACCGACAGCGGTTGGCTTCTTGCGGTCGGCCTCGATGCGCGCCTGCTCGTCGGGCGTGGACATCAGCTTGACCAGGTGGTCGCGCTGCTGGTCGGTTTCCCACACCCAGCCCTCGCGGGCTTCGATGTAACGGCGCAGATAATAGGCGTCGTTGACGATGCTGAATGTCTTCGGTGCGTCCTCGATGCTGACCGGCCTGGAGATGATGCCGCTCGACTGGTCGGCGATGAAGAAGTCCACTTCCGTTTTCTTCAACGGGAACAGCGAGGCGACGACGACGCTGCTGGCGACGAGGCATGCCGCGCCCGTCCCGCCGACAACCCAGGCGGCGACTAGGGCCGAGCGGCCCATCAGGACGCGGTCCGCCTTGTGATCCATCACGGCCCGGAACTTCGCTTCCTTGGACGCCTTCGAGAGTGGCCGGGCCGTCCATGGCAATATTCTGCTTAATGCAGAGACCTTTCGTTCAGGGGTCTTTTCAGGTTGCGTCATCGCGGCATCTCCGGTGCATTGAGATGGTCGGGCACCAGCGCCCAGGTCGGGTCCGACTTGGACACCATGGGCAGATCCTTGCCGCCGCATGCGACAAGGCAGAGCAGCGCGACAGCGAGCGCGAGACGGAGCATCAGCGCCTCCATGGAGCGGTGAAAAAGATGAACATGCCGCGGACGATCCATGCGACCGCAGTAATGAAAAACAGCATGGCGATGCCGCACAGGGCGATGCCGATCCACAGGACGGCGGTCGGGTGCGGACCCGGCGGGTGCTGCGTCAGCGCCGCATGGACAACCACAAACCCCCAGAATGCGAGGAACAGCGCAGAGCCGATCGCCTCGCTGGGGCGGAATGCAATGAACATTAGGGTTTACCTTTCGAGAGAGACGGTCCGGTCGGCGTGGATGACCGCCAGTTGGAGATAGCGGTCCCGGTCGCCCTGGCGCCCCCGACGGCTGCACCGCCAACCGCCGTAGCGGCATTTGCGGCACCATTGCCCGCCATGCTGGCCGCCTTGCCGGCAACGCCGAACGTGGCCGCGTGTGCCGCAGAGACGTTGTGATAGACGCCCCCGGCAATCGCAAAGGACAACGCGGGCAGGTTCTTCATCAGATGGTAGCACAGCCACAGCAGCACGCCGCACTTCGCGAGGCCCCATATCTGCTCGATCGGGTCGGCGTTCTGGGTGACAAGTTGCGCCGCCATCGTCCCAAGCGTCGCGAGTTCCGACTGAGACATCAGTTGCAGCAAGGCGATGGCCAGCACTTGGATCGTCACGCCGCTGGCCAGAACCGACAGCCAGCCGATGGTATATTTCCGCGTGAACGGAACCGCGCCGAGGGCAACGAAAATCGGGCCGATGATCACCGCCAGGACGTTCGTCGCGAGGGCGGATACGTAGACGAGGAAGGTGTAGCCAGTTGCCACCACGCTCACGAGGACGAACACGATCACCGCCAGCCCGAGCGGGATCGACATCAGCGACATCTTCGGGATCGCCTTGTAGACCTTGGCGGCGGCCTGAACTGTTGTGGCCTGGACGTTGTCGATGCCGGCGACGGGACTGCCGTTACCGCCCAGCGCGGCGCTGACCGTGTTCGGGATGTCTTGCAGGAACAGGTTCGAAACGTATTGGATATAGACATCAGGCCCGGCCAGCAGGCCGAGCGCGCCGATGGCCAGCAGCATATCCCGCAGGACCGCCTCAATCCGCTTCTGGCCAACCGCGACGTCGATGCCAATCAGCGCCAGCCACAGCGTGACCCCGGCCAACCCGAGTGGGCGGGCCGTGGCGACGACGTTGCCCAGCATCGCCTGTATCGCCGCCATCAGCGGAGCGACGATCGCCGCATAGACGTCAGCATAGACGTGCCAGTTGCTTAACATTTGAGACGTTACTTCGACTTGATGAAGTTATCGAGACTGACGTCCAGCATCGCCGCCTGCGCGTTCTGACACTCCGGATCATTTTGGCCGACACCGGGGTTGTCGTCGCAGAGCGCGGCCTTGCTGCGCATGTCGTTTTGATGCTCCTTAAACCACGTCACGGTGCGAACCGCGTGGACCACATCGGCAGGCGGGGCAACCGGGGCAGGGGGCGCCATAGCGACGGGCGGCTGTTGTTGTGTCGGATGAAGCGGGCGCATGTAGACTACGCCGCCGCCTATGCCCGCGGATAGTGCCATTAGTGCCGCCACGGTCGGAAGTTTTAGTGAGGTCATGGCTCGTTCCTCAGTTGGAGTTGATGAAGTCGTCAAAGGACTTGTCGAGCATTTCATTGTCCTTCTGGACGTCGGAATCACGCTGCGCCTGATACGCGGCAGTGACGGCCTGCATCTGGCCCGCCTCGTTGGCGAACCACGTCTGTTGCAGAGCGATCTGCGCCTGGATGTCCTGAACATCCTTCGGCGCCGTCGCTGTCTGCAACCGTGCTTCCAGCGCCTGGAACGCCGCCTGATGCGCTTGATAGTCGGCGACCGACGCCTGTGCCGCACCCTGGTATCCGGCGATGCTGTTGGCCCGCGCTATCGTTTGCGTGGAGTCCCATGTGCCATCAGTCGGCGTATAAACGTGGTTGGCCGTATAGGCCGACGACGAAAAGCCGCTGAGCGAGCTCAACACGCCCTGTATCTGCGGCAGGCCGGCCGCCCGGTAACTGGCGCCGTTGACCAAGCCCATAACGGAATAGGGGTTGACCGGCAGCGAGTTGCCCAGACCGGCCTGATTGAGCAGCCCCATGGCGCCACCGAGGTTTGGCGCATGCACAAATGCCTCAAGCTGCGTCACTTCGGTCAAATATTGCTGGCCTTGCGTGGCATACTGCTGCGCTTGCGTCGCCCACGAAAGCTGGTCGCCGATAAGTTCTTTTGTTTCTGTAAGTTGGCGTTGCAGGTCGAGAGTGTATTCCTTAACCTGTTGCGCAATACTGCTGAAGTCGATCACCGAAACCTGTGCGTGCGCCGTGCCGCACAGCGCCGGCAGACAGGCGCCGGCCAGAAAAATGCGCTTCATGCCGCGATCCCTTCCTTGGTCCTGTGAAACTTCTCGAACGCTGCATCGCCGGCCAGGCCATCGGCGCGGATGCTGTCCATCAGCGCCAGGTCTTTCTCCCCGGCGGACAGCACGGCGATGTGGCGGGTCAGACCGGCCATCGGCAGTTGCGCAACCAGGCTCTTGTCGCCTTGGTTCAAGAGGAAGACGCCGGTTCCACCTTGCAGCGGACGGAACGCCTGCCACGCGCCTTCCGTCATCTTCATCCCGTCGACGTAGTCGGCACGGGTGGCGCGCGGGTTGGGCAGATGGATTTGCGTCGGGCACATCTCGATCAGGATGCGGGCGATGCCGCTCTCGACGATGTCCCCGGGTGACTGCGTGATGAACACCAGCACGCCGCCCTTGCTGCGGATCGTCCGTAACAGCTTTTCGATCGTCGCGCGGAACACCGGGTCGAGCAGCGCCCGCCAGCCCTCGTCGATCGGGATCAGCAGCGGCGAGCCGTCCAGCAGCAGGAAGATGCGATGGAACAGATACAGCAGAGCAGGGCCGCGGGCGCGCTCGTTGTCCAGCAGAGCAGTCGTGTCCAGGCCGGTCAGATCGCCAAACCGAACTGTGTCCGCGGGCGCGTCAACAACCCAGCCGAGGTCGTTTCCAAAAATCCACTTCTCCAGGCGGACGCCGGCGCCCTCCGGCTCGTCGTCAAAGAAGCCGCGCAGTTCGCCGACGCTGCGGTCCCCTGGCGGCAGGCTCATGATGATGGACAGGCCGATCGCCAGCCGCCGGCCCTCTTCCTCCGTCATCTTGCCGCCTATGCAGCCGCGAAAGAGATCGGTCAGGAACTCCATGTTGCGCGGCGAGCCGTCCAGCGCCTTGAGCGGCGCGAAGCTGGCTTCCCCGGCACCGAGAACGGCGTAGTCGCCGAGCAGCCGGTGGATGAGCAGATCCCATCCGCGCTTGTGGTCGAGTGCCACGATGCGCGCCCGGCCGGCTGTGAAGGCAATCAGCGCCGCGGTCAGGAAGGTCTTGCCGCTGCCGGGCATGCCGGTCACGAAGGCGCTGCCAACGTCGCGGACATGCCAATGGAACAGGTACGGGGTCCCGGCCAGCGTGCGGAAGGTCGCGATCGGCGGACCCCAATGGCCGCGCTCCTGTCCCGCCGGGAAGTTGTAGAGTGGCGCCATGCAGACGAGGTTCGACGACTTCACGAACCCCGGGCGCGGGCGCCAGCGGTCGCCGCCCGGCAGGATGGACAGCAGACCCGCCTGGAGCGCCTTGGTCAACCGGGTTGCCACCAGCACCGCCGCCGCCAGATCGCGCCAAACGGCATTCGCCACGTCAGCCAGGGACGCCTTATCCCCGGCGAAGGCGATGACGACCAGGGAGTGATCCCCGAGCGCCCATTTGCGCGACATCAGTTCGTCAGCCGCCAGAGACAGCGCCACGGTCTGCGAAGCGGCCTTGTCGCCGGCAACGACCATCATGTTCTGCTTGCGGCTGACCGCCGAGACACCCGCCGCGTTCGAGAGGAAGCGGAAGGACTGCGCCAGGGTGCAGCGGTAGGGCGCCACCGCGAGGGCGTAGAACATGCCGGGCCATGTCCGCATCGGGTATTCCCGCATCGCGAACATCGCCGCGTAGGACACATCCCCGGCGCCGTGAATTTCGATCCACTTCTTGCGGCTGGGGAACCGCACGGCTTCGCTGAACATCGCGTTGCCCATGCGCCCGGTCGTCGCGCCTATCTGGCGCGGGATGCCCGTCACGGCGAAGACGATCGCCTCGGCGATCTCATCGAAGATGCCATGCCCGCGCTCGACGTAGCCCAGGCGGCGCGGCCCGAAGTCAGCAAGCTGGACCTGGAGCAGGCGGCAAAGTTCATGCAGCCGATCGGCGCGGGCCTCTATCTCTTCGCGCGTCTGCCGGACGCTTCGGACCGCCTTCGCGACCGACGACGGCGGATGGATCAAGACGAAGATGAAAAGCCGATTGGAGTAGAGCGATCCGGCGAACAGGTTGTCGATGTAGTCGGCGGAGAGTTCGCGCGCATAGTCCGCCCGATGGATGCCGGGATGCACCATGGAGCGGTCCGCCTCGCCGCGGCACTGCATGATGCTGATCTCGACGTCCTCTGCGGCGATGTTGAGCAGCGCGCCGTGCAGCCGGTCGAACCAGTTGGCGATATCGACAGCATCCGCCGTGTCAGGCGGGACGCCCGCAACCGCGACCGCCGCCATGACGGTGTCGTCCTTGTTGAGGACCACATCATCTCGGATGTGATCCTCGTAAGGCACCTCGTCGCTGAGCAGTCTGTCGTGCGTCAGGAACGGATTATACACTGGTCGGGCACTCCGCACCGTTGCGCGCATGTAGCGTCGGCAGGCCGTCAAGCTCGGGACGGCTCGCCGTTTCCAACCAGAACCGCAGCGTGCGGAACCCGTGGAAGTCCCACGCCGTGATCCGCTTCAGGACGATATGGACCGGGATGCAGGCCGCCCAAAACATGAACGGCGAGCGCCACACGGATGGTCCGGACAGGATCATGCCGCCCAGGAAGGTCCCCGCCGCGTTGATGGCGACTGCTTCCACAGGACAGCCCCAGAGCATGGCGGGGCGGGTCAAGGCGAGAAAGCAGACCTCGCTGCGGTCGGTGTCCTCCATGGCGGATTACGCCTGCATGAACGTGGTGACGGCCCAGGCGGACCCGAACGTGATCGCGCCACCCGCCAGGGTGTAAGCAAGCGGGTGCCAGCGGTGTTCTGTCGCGACCTGGATGCCGGCCCAGCCGAGCAGAGCGCCGAAGATGCTGATGCCGAAGCCGGACGTGACAAACGTCGCCAGGGCCTGTGCTGCTGCTGTCCAAGACATTACTGTTGTGTCCTTTCTGTTGCGTAGACGGTTTCCCGGCCGGTTGGTCCGGGGGAGGCGAACGGGTTGGCACGGCGCGGTGCCGGTGTCGGCCGTGCCGCAGCCGCCGGGGCAGGGGTGATGTCCGCGACCTTCAGCGCGTGGATTCTGCTGACGACGGCTGCCGCGTAGCCGTTGCGAACGCCGGCCGATGGGTCGCCCGTGTTGTATCGAGACATGAGCGCAATCAGCTTCCCGGCCGCCGCGATGCTGCGGCAGGGGTCGAACGCCTCGGTCAGCCCGAGACCGAGCAGGCCGAGGTTCTTGCTGTTAATCTGCATCAGCCCGAGATCCACGCTGTGGCCGGTGGAGACGAACTGCGCGGCGATCTGCGCAGCATCGGCGGCTGAGTTTGCGCGCGGTTGCAGCCAGCCGGGCGGCATCTGGTTGATGTGCAGCGCAAGCGGGTCGAAGCCCGACTCCTGTTGGGCGAACCCGGTCAGCAGTTTCGGATCGATCGCCTGGGAGCATTGCATGACGAGCGCCAGGACCGCCGCTGTAGTGAGGGCAGTCATCGCCCGGCCCCCATCCTGGCGCACGCCGCTGCCGTCGTGGAGCCGAGCAGCGCCAGGACGGCGAGGCCCGGGTGCGCGACCAGCCACCAGCCGCGGACCAGCATCCCGGTCGCGACGTCCACGGACAGCGTGCCGAGGTCCATCACGGCGTGCGGCCCGCCGCCGCCGCACCAGAGACCGAAACACGCCTTCCCGCCCCAAACAGAGACGCCAGCCAGCCCGCGAGCCGGAAGAGCAGCCAGATGCCGCCGAAGAACGCCGCGGTCAGCCAGGACCCGGTGACTGCGCCATCGCCCCATGCAGTGTCCGAACCAGCCAGCAGGCGGCAGACATGCGCCTCGGTCTCAAAGCCAGGCGTCAGTCCGATCTGCCATTGCGGGCAGGACGCCCGCAGCACCGAGACGGCATCCAGCACGTTGCCGGGAGCGGGCAGGGACCGCTTGGGCGGCTCCGGTAACGGCATAGCACGCGCCGGCGGCGGGGCGATCGGGCGCACCACCGCCTCGCCGTCAAGGATCGGAATAACCCATTTTGCCGCATCGCTGCGGCCTTCGTCGCCGACGAGCACGAACGTCCGTTCCGGGTGGACGTCCAGTGGATCCGGGTTGATCTCGGCCAGCGCCGGCGCGGCTAGTAGCAGAGCCAGAAGACCGGTGACGACCAGCGTCTTTCGATTGCCGTAAGTCCGGAACCGGCGGTCGGCCGCCTCGCCCGGAACAGTGCCGTCCACGGCTTTGGAAAGCCACTGCGCTGCGGCCTCGCGGTTCGGCCATTGCCGGATGTCGGCGGGTGCCGTCTCCGATCCCGTCGTGCGTGCGATCCAAGCACATTTTTCCGGGCAATGACGGACATATCCGAGCAAGATCGTGGCCGGCGGATCGCCCTGATAAACGGCATACGTCCAGGTCGCATCGACCAACTCCACGAACCGATAGGTCGGGGCAGGCGGGTCGGGGATGTGGAACGGGTTGCCCTGCTCGACCACGGCATAAAGCCGATGCGGGCCGGTCATAGCGCACCACGACGATCGTGAATCATATGGTGTAGGGACAAACGTCCCCCTACACGAAACCCGTTTGCGGATTTCATTGCGATGCCCCTCTATTTAATTTACTTAGTCACTGCTTATCCGGAATATACTGTTCTAGTCACCGTCTCCAAAATGGAACCGTTGGTCTCAGAAATAACACGTATCGACAGATGTCATGGCAGCGCTGCAGGGATCGTTCGAATGACGCCATTCCGTTGCGATCCCCCCGAGGTCCGGCAGGTAGACACACCCCCGAAGAACTATCAATAGGTAAGAAAGCGTTGGCCTCGGAAAAAATTTCGATGGAAAGTAGACCATCGGGACCGCAACAACATGTCGTTGATCTAGTCTTCATTCTTGGCCGTTCCGCCGATGCCGGAACGGAAATCTAGCGGCGGTCGCGCCGCCGCCTTGCGCTGATAACGTGCGGTCCCGCTCGGGGAGCGACCGCATGGCGCGGCGTCAAGCGTTTCGCTGCAATCGTCGGGCGGTGTGCGCGGAGGTCGCCTCGCTCCACAATCCCGGCTGGTGCTGGGGTGCGTCAGCCGCTGCCGCGATGGCCTCGTTCAGCAGATCGCGAAGCCGGGAAGCTATCTCCAACGGCAAGTTCGCCAGCGCGTGGTGTTTGCGCAGGATGCCGCCTGAGTCATAGTTTCGCGTTTGCAGATCGACAAGGACGCGATCTCGCGTGGCCACGATTTGGGCGTCGCCGAACGTTCCGGATATCGAGAAGAGGCTGGATGTGTTAGCAGGCTGTAGCTGCGGCATGGCTTGTCTCCATGTTGCGGTCAGGCCGGGCGCGATGTTCCACCATCTCGTTCGGCCGCTCCCAGGGTGCTGCCGGGGCAGTTGGTAAAGCATTATATTGCGTTGCGGCCAACGTCAAGCATTGCGTTGCAAAAAAAAGCTCTGATCATCGCTTGCGTTTTTGTGCGGACGGGCGGACCGGCGTCAGCAACTCAATTTCTGTCTTGCCCAAATTCGCAGCCAGGGCGGTGACCGTGTCGAGTGTCACGTTCTTGGCGCCGGACTCAATCGACCAGACGTGCCGTTGAGTCATCTCGCAGAGATCGGCCAGGGCCGCCTGACTCAGCCCGAGGGCCTCGCGGTAAAGCTTTACGTTGGCGGCCAGAGTTCGGCGTACCGCAGACGGCTCCTTGGAGGGCGGTGGTTCGTCACCCGGTTTGATCCGTCTCGCACTCACAGCTGATCGCAGTCCGCTCTCTATGATACTCATCCCTGGCTAGCATACCGTTTCGCGTCGCGTCTAATCAGCATGTAGGGCGGGCGAGTGGCCGAGCGTATAGCGGTTCGGTCAGTCCCGAGCAGGCGGAACAGTTCCCCTCACCGAGCAGCCTTTGCCGCGAACACCGCCTGCCGTCGGGCGCCAATCCGGGCGAGTGCCGCTCTGGCCGCGGCCTTATCAGCCTCCGGGGCGTCAAAAACCGGCTGCTGCACAGAATCTAAATCTCCCCTACGGATTCCAAGCAGTGTTGTATCTTCGCAACGAACTGCTGGGATTTGAGGTGGATTTCCTAGGGTCAGCAGATAGGCGTTGGAGGTCTGCCGCACGCAGTTGCCGGCGCGGATCCAGCCATCGCACCCCGCCAGACGCCGCAGCGCCTCTTTGACGCTCGACGGATTTCGCCCACAGCCTTTATCCACAGGGACGGTCTAAGAAGGTCTTTCTAAGTCTATTAATAAGAGTCTATGTCCGATTTTGGATTATTTTTCATCCGCTTACGACCGAGTCTTACCCCCGCGATTCCGCAATGTACCCTCGCGCCTACCGTTTCTCCCCCCGCACTTCCCAATTTTCCCCCTGTCGTTCCCGCGAGCGGCAAGTTGTCCACATGCTGGCAGGGCCAAGCAGGGCAAAACCATCACTTTCCCCCCGTCATTCCCATTGCTCCCCTCGTCATTCCCGTCTAGGCTCCCCGGAGCGGGAATGGCAGGGGGATATCCTTGGCAACAGGGCGAATCCTTCCGAACCCCGGACCGACTAACTGGGTAAGGATTGGAATGGCGGGGGTAAAATCCGAGCCGCAAGCCGGGAGTCTAGGAGAGAAGCCACTTTCGGAGGCCGAGGAACTGCGGCTTCGCCGGTTTCGTCGGTTGGCCGAGAACCGACGCGGCCGTACCAATCCTGCCATCGTGCCGTCCAAACTCGCCCGCACCTCCGCGTTCGTGCCGCGCCGTCATGGACTGTCAACAGACAACGCGTTCGAGTCGGTGTACGTTGTACGGCCGCATACGGTGGTGCATGTTCACGGCCGCGAACTCGGCAGCCAGCACCGCGACGCCATCTACGCAATCTTCCGGTCCCGCGCGCGCAGGATCAGCGAGCCGAACCTGGCATACGTCCCCGGCAGCAACGACCCGGTGACGGCCTACCCGCGGGTGGAATACTACTATGCGCAGACCACTTGGCGGGAGTTGCTGCACACCACCGGCCGCACAGCACACGTGAACAACCTTGGCAGCCTACTGCGGTGCTTTGAGGAGATCCGGAGCGTCAGCTTCCGCGTCTACCAGGGGTCTTATGCCGACTATGAGACACAGCTCGCCCGCGGGCGGCTTCCAGGAGCAGGTTTTTCGGACAACCTCATCAACGAAATACGGTGGGATGGTGTCAGCCTGGATAGCCAGGTGACGGTCAAATATGGTGCCTGGGTCCGGCAGACGTTTGAGGCCAAAAACCTGGTCAGTTTGAATGCCGATGTCTATTTCCGGCTCCGTTCCGACTATGCGAAGAGTTTCTGGCCATTCATAGACAGCCAGCCATCATACACCTACGTCGACGACTCGATCCTCGCCGAGGTGACCGGACGGGGCTACCGCAACGAGGATTCGAAGCGGAGGGCGAAATTTCGCGAGGATGTCGTGCAGGCTCTGAACGATATGGTCGCTGCTGGCGGCCTGTCGGAGTGGCGCTGCGAGATCCTGGGATCTGGGCGCCTCAAGACCTATCGCTACCACTACACACATGCCTTGCCTCGCCAGGGCACACTGGCGCTCGAATTGCGCACTTAACAGGCCGAACGCCTCGCGTAGCTCGTCAAGCTCATCGCGCCGTGTCTGAGACTTGACCGAGTATGCGGCGAGAGCATCGATTGCTGACCGGCGGGCCGGAACCAACAGGCACTCTGGTATGCATAGGGGGACGAAGCGAGAACGGACCACCTGTCGGAAAACCATCGCGCAGTGATTTTCGTGCAGCTTTCCATTCCGGCAGGGTTTGTCGCACAGGAAATCGACCCATTTTTCGCCTTCCACGGCAGCGATCGAGGGGTGTCGGGAATCATCTGATTTCCGTAATCCCAATGGGTGGACGTCCCGAACAGCCGGGTGAGGAAGTCCATGGGCCGTCTGATAAAATCATCGAGCTCAGTCGTCTGACTTACCGTGTCCTGGTGGGCATCCTTAGAGTGAAGCACGTCATTTCGCTGTCCGAGGTCACGTCTATTGTTCCACCATGCGCCTTGGCGATCTCGGAGCAAATATAGAGGCCCAGGCCGAGACCCTCGCGGCTGCCGCGAACCTTCCCACGGAAAAAAGGCTGGAACAGCCTTGCGAGGGCAGTCGGCTCGATGGCTTCTCCAGAGTTGGCCACGGACAGCTCAAATTGGCCGGTTTCGGCCCGCGCGCGTACCTCGATCGGTGAGGTCGGCGCTCCGTAAACAAACGCGTTGCCAAGAAGATTCGAGAGTAGCTGCCCGATCCGCTGCGGATCGCATCCGACTGGCTCCGCGAGGTCGATATCGACCGTAACATCGCGCTCCGGGTGAACTCCCCTGAGTTCTTCAATTACCTGCAGGAGAACGGGTTTCAGCGGCGTTTCACTGCCGCGCGTGATGATAAACCCGCCGCCCAACCGGCCGCGTGCAAAGTCGAGGACGTTCTCGATCAGCTCTGACATCCGGGCAATGCTGCGCTCTATATGCTCGGCGATCTCAGGCGCTCTTTCGGGACGACGCACTAGAACCTGTGTTCCTGCGGCAACCGAGGCGAGCGGGTTTCGTAGATCGTGCCCAAGCACTGCAATGAATTGATCTCGCAATTCGGCATCCTCCTGCTGACGGGCTAATCTTTCTTCCTGCGCCAGTTTTCGCTCGGTGATGTCGATCGCGGTGCCGAGCACTCGTTTGCACCTGCCGGCCTCGTCAAACACGCCACGGCCTTTAGCCGCTACCCAGCGGACGATGCCGTCCTCCTTGCCGATCGTGCGGTATTCCACGTCATAAAGTTCACGCCGAGCTGGATCGGCCGCACCCGCATAGGCAGTAGCTACGCGGTCGCGGTCGTCCGGGTGCAGCCCGGCGTAAAAGTCATCCATGCTTACGGGCGCGTCGGCTGATATACCGAACATCGCCTTCACGCGAGGCGGCCAAAACAATTCGCCGTGGCCCTCCTCGACATCCCACCATCCGATGTCAGCGGCTTCGGTCGCCAATCGAAGCCGCTCCTCTGCCGCAAGCAGCCCGGCGCCCGATTCGACCCGATCGGTGACATCGAAACCTTCGCAAAATACACCGCTCATTTTGCCCTCATCGTCACGGAGGGGCGAGTAGATAAAATCGAGGTATCGAGTCTTCTCCTCGCCGGTCGCAGACTGACGGTAGCGTGCCGGCGCGTTGGTTGCCTTGTGAGCCTCGCCGGTTGCATAGACTGCATCCAGCATTTCAAAGAATCCCTGGCCGGCGAGGTCCGGGAACGCCACCCGGATCGGCTTGCCAGGCCACAGCCTGCTGCCGAACAGCCTGCGGTGCTCGCGATTGACGAATTCGACCACATGCTCCGGCCCACGCATGATGATGACAAAGCCTGGCGTCTGCTCGAAGAGGGTGCGCTGGCGTTCGACTTCGGCAGCTCTGCGCTTCTCGGCGAGCAGGATGTCCGCCATATGTCTGCGCGTCTGGAGTTGACGCCGGCGGCTTCTCAGGGCGCTTTGAACGACCGACAAAAACGTCAACGGCCGGAATGGCCGTTCCAGGAAGGTGACGTTGCCGAGCGCCCCCATGAGGCGAAGTGCCCTTGCGCTGCTTACAGGGCCGCCGCCATGTTCCGTAATGATGATGATCGGTAGATCCGACCAGGATGGCTGCCCATCAAGCCAGCGGAACAGAGGGTCGATGTCGGCTGACTCGACTGCCTCCCGGGTGATGACAATACATCCGGCGCCCGCTGCTAACTCGGCTACAAGATCAACAAGCGATACGCAGACCCGTGCCCTCAGCCCGGCTTCAGCGATTATACCGGCTGCAAGCGAACTATCCCGCCCGAAGGGAGCGAGTATGAGCGCCCGATCGTCCTCAACGCAGTGCTCCAAGATAGGCGAACTACTCATTCGTCCTGCAGGAGTGTCCGTGGGTTTGATGTTCCTGTATAAATCGGAACCCCGCGCATCACGCCCTGGAACTCGGTGAGCGGCGCACCGAGTTGAAGGCCGAGGTCGCTGATACGGAATTCACGAATCGTATCTTCATGGCTTCCGGTTCGTTTTTTGATGACCGAGAGCGCGCGTAACATCCGTCCGCTTGCTTCAAAGAAGCGCAAGAGAATAACCGTGTCCGAGAGGTACGTGACATCGAATGGTGAACGCATGTCGCCAACGATGCCGTGCTGCGCGACCGTCAAGAACGTCGATACGCCGCGCCGATTTAGATACATCAGCAATTCGTGCATATGCAGGAGAAGAAATCGCTCGTCGGGCATGGCCATCTGGTAGCCGTTGAGACTATCTATAACGACTGTCAGAGCCTGTTGCTTCTCGATACAGGTCCTGACTTTATGCGCGAATTCTCCAGGCGATAGTTCCGCTGCATCGACCTGGATGAGCACGAGCGCGCCGTGCTCCTGCATGGACTTGAGATCGATGCCGAGATGCGTCGCGCGGGCAGTGAGAAGCCCGATGTCTTCATCAAAGGCGAACATTGCCGCGCGTTCACCGCGCGACACGGCCTGCTTGATGAACTGCAACGTCAGGAGAGACTTGCCTATGCCGGATGGTCCGAGAACCAAGGCAGACGAGCCTCGCTCCAGGCCACCGCCGAGCAAGGCGTCGAGTTCGTCTATGCCCGACTGAAGCCGCTCGCGCCCAAAGTTCCGATGGTGTTCGGCGGCCACCAAACGAGGGAATATTTTCAATCCGCCGCGCGCGAGTACAACGTCGTGAAACCCGCCTCGATACGCCTGGCCTCGGCACTTGATGACGCGCAGACGGCGGCGCTCGGCGCCGTATTCCGGTGCGACTTCCTCAAGATGGATAACCCCATGCGCTATGCTGTGAGCCGTCCGCTCCGTGGCCTCGGCGGTTAGATCGTCCAGGAAAAGAACTGTGGCGCCATGTCGCGCGAAATAGTGCTTCAGAGCGAGGAGCTGTCGCCTGTAACGCAAAGAAGACTGCGCCAAAAGTCGTATCTCTGAGAGGCTGTCGAAAACGACCCGCACGGGCGATGCACGTTCGATCGCCTCAAAGGCCAGTCGGGTGGTCTCTCCCAATTCGAGGTCGGATGAATAAAGCAGGCTCTGCTGCTGCTTTTCATCCAGGAGACTTTCCGGGGGCAGAAGTTCGAATATGTCGATGCCGCTAAGATCCCAGCCGTGTGAGGCTGCGCCTGCCCGCAGCTCATGCTCGGTTTCAGCGAGCGTTATATAAAGGCATTTCTCGCTGTTGTGTGCGCCATCGATCAGAAAATGAAGCGCGAGTGTGGTCTTTCCGGTCCCCGGTTCACCCTCCACCAAGTAAATCCGGTTTCGCTGGAAGCCACCAGCGAGCACGTTGTCCAACCCTTCGATGCCACTGCCAGCCAGCTTGGAGAGGGTAACAAGCGTTTCATTACTCCTCATTTCTCCTGCCTCTCCGGGTTGAACTTAGGTCGGCCTTTTGCTCGGGCTTTACGTACGTGACGGAGGGGGCTGTGGCTGATGCACCGGAGCTACGTTCTCTCTGGGCGATATAGCTCCGCATGAAATCTCGCAGGATAGAACCGGCCGGCCGATCCTCGCTTTCCGCCACCTCCAGGAAGGCACGTTTCAGATCTCCGTCGACGCGAAAATTGAAGCTTTCCAGTTTCGGACGTGAGCTCACCCGAGGCATACCCACCTCTAACCATGGCTCTGAATCAGAAAATGTAGTTACAACGAAGCACACCGATGGTCAAGCGTCGGGTGCGTCACGGGTGAGTGACACGCATAGTGCCAGACACCCAAGTCCGTGTGGGCAGATGGTGGAATTCGGTCGGTTTAGATAGTCGCAATACCAAGATTGGCACGAAAGGCTGCGATTGCCTCTGCCGCACACGGTCCTGCTTCGGTGTTGCTTCGGCGGGGCGGTGAATGGCACGCTTGCAGGCTCCGGCGCCGAACAGGTCCTCGACGGGGGCTGGCAGCACTGCCGATGCCACCGTGCCGCCGGAAGTGCCGCTAGCGACTTTTCCGTCTCGGAGGCGCCGAACCTGTCCAGCGAATCAATGACGATCGTTGACGGTGGCACCCGGTCGCGACTGAACTTCGGGGGCAACTACACCGCCAATCTACCGTCGTGCACAACCGCCGAAGCGGTCGAGTACCTATTGTTTGGTCACGTCTGTTTGCCCCACAACGCCTGCCAAAGCCGCGCCGCCAGGCCGCAAGCGCGGCGGGCGTCAGCACCGCGCCTGACTGCCCGGGATGGGTGGACTTGCAGTCATCCGGGAGGCACAGACGCGGCGCCCCGGCCTGCCAGCGGTGCTGCTGACCGGCTATGCGGGCGAGGCCGCGCACCTTGCGGTCAGCGGCGCGCCACCCGCCGCCTTTTCGCTCCTTCGCAAGCCGGTCAGTGCTGCCCAACTCGTGGACCGCATCGAGATGTTGCTCGCAGCCAAGGCGAGGGAGGGTGAGTAATGTGGCTGTTCCCGCTTGCCGAATGGGTTCACGTCGGACGCTGCCTAAGGGAACGGCGCACGTGTTCGCCGCCTTGGACACCGACCTGACCAAAGATGTGCGGCAAATCGCCCAGATTGCCCGCTATGTCCGACGTGAATTGGTGCGCGAGGTTGATATAGCGACGCCGGGAGCGATGGGGCACCGATCGCGCTGATTGCGATCGGAAAATTAAACCGTACTAGCGGGCCAACCCTTGACATGGATCAAGGAGGTTGGGTCCGCGGTTGCCTCTTATGCTCTGGCAGACCGCGCTAGATGCGCACTGCTTTCTTAGACGTTTCCTTCCTAAACTCCGGCGGTGCCACGAGTACCGCGGTTTTTTGGTCTAACAGCACACGTTGCGAGGCGCGCCTAATCACAATACCGAGACTACCGGCGCAGCCTCGCTGGCAAGCCAGCACAACCGGATTAGGTGACAAAGTCCGCTATCTGATCCGTCCGGCGCCCTAGCTTTGGACCGCTACTGGCAGCTTGGTTCAAGCGGCACGGCCCCGATTGGCGGCAGGCGGCCTAACGCGATGGCCCGCTGCGATCCGTTTGCGCATCGGGCAACAACAGAATTTTACTCCCTCGCGGGTTGCCCGGCCTCGAGTTTGTGCGAGATGGTAACACGTGATTCGCTGTTTCGGGGTAAAGTCCAGGACAGAGCAACCCTCAATTCGGACACAGAACTGCAACAAGGAGCAGGCCATGTCGGCGGAACGTCCCATCCTGATCGTTGAAGACGATGACGATTTGCGCGCGATCCTGGTCGAACATTTCGCCCTCGATGGAGACTTTGTCGCGATCGAAGCAGCGTCCATCCAGGAGGTTGACGCGCGGCTGGCGTCAAAAGATGTCCGTTTTGATGCCATTATACTTGACGTGGGTCTTCCGGATGGAGATGGCCGAGACCTCTGCGTCAGGCTCCGTCGGCAGGGTCATCGCATGCCGGTCATCATGCTGACGGGCCTGGACAGCGAGACGGACGAAGTGCGAGGGCTGGATTGCGGCGCCAATGACTATATCGCAAAGCCCTTCAAGTTCTCTGTTTTGCTCGCTCGCCTGCGCGCTCAATTGAGGATCTTCGAGCACAGCGAGGATGCGGTATTCACCATCGGGCCGTATACCTTCCGTCCGGCCGCCAAGCTGCTTCAGGAAACCGGCAAGAACCGTCGTATCCGCCTGACGGACAAAGAGGCATCGATCCTGAAATATCTTTACCGCGCCGGAACCCGCTCCGTCGCTCGCCAGGTGCTGCTGAATGAGGTGTGGGGCTACAACGCCGCGGTCACGACGCACACCCTGGAGACCCACATCTACCGCGTTCGGCAGAAGATAGAACCCGATCCGGCCAACGTGCGCCTGCTGATCACGGAAAGCGGGGGCTACCGTCTCGACCCGGAAGGGATCGCCGGTGTGCGGACGCCGCTTGCGGCTCATGCGTAAATCGGACTGAAACCCACAGCACTCGATCTGGCCGATCGTGTCTCCCGGCACGACGGCGGCTGCCGGCCACGGAGATGTTCAGAATGACTTTTGCCCGCAGGTCGTGTCGTCCGATTGCCGGTCAAGCGCTCTTGAAGCATTTCAAGACATCGTGGTGGGCGGTTGGCAGCGAGGTTCGATAATCCGGGACATCGAATAGCGCCGCGTTAGGGGTCGCAATGCTTCGTCTACCGGATGACATCGAGGAGTTTTTGATCACCGGGCAACATCGCCGGGCGATCCATGCGTTGGCCAGCAGGCGCTGCATTACGCCTGGTCAAGCCCGGGATCAGGTCCGGGCGCGCGTGTTCGAGATGCTGATCGAGACCGGTGGCGACGGGGACGCGCCAGCACAGGTGACTTTGAGCTTGTCCGTCCTGCTCCGCATTTCGCCCCAAGCCCGACAACCGGCTCCGTTCATATTATGGCAGGCGGGAGAGGACCAGGCCGTATTGATTACCCCCTTCCAAAAGCGCCGAGGCTGCCTGAAGCCGGTCGAGATAGCGCAGGTGGAGGCGGTTATCGCACGGCTTGGTAGCGGTTTTGATTGTCGCCGGTCAACTTCGGCGCCAGCTAAACGACCGCGTCAGCTTCACGGTACGTTCCCCGGAAGGGAGCTTTGCGAAACAGGCTAACGCCTCGTAACTGCCCCGGATCGCGGGGTAGCCTGGATACCGGACACGCAATGGCTGCCGACACTAACGGCTAGGACGGTCGCGTCCGCGGCACGATCGATAACAAAGTTATAGCGAGGAGGCGCGTGCATCACACATCCGGGTTAGCCAGGCCGGCGCGGTAGTAGCGTGTGGTTTTTTCAAGTATAGCTATGCCGCCAAAAAATGGTAAATGGGGCCGAAATGGCAAGGGTCTTGGTCGTTGACGACAACGTTCTGACAGCTCTGCATGGCGCACTGGCGTCATCGATTACGAGCGGGAACGATACCACGGTCGCGATCGTGGATGACGACGATGACGTCGGGGCCGTGCTGCAAGGCCTGCTGGAACTGGTCGGCTACAACGTTGCGACCTACCGGTCGGGGCGACAATTCCTGGCTGATGCACCTCTTGGGCACGTGTCTTGTTTGGTTGTCGATCAGTCGATGCCGGACATGACGGGGCTTGAGGTCGTCGCCCAGCTCCGGGCCATGGGACTGACGATACCGTCGCTGCTGATTACCGGCTGCCGGGAGGAAACAATCGGCCGGCAGGCATCGGACCTTGGGGTCATGGAAGTGATGGATAAACCGATCGAGACCGGCAATCTGCTGCGACTCATAGCGCGATCGGCGGAGTAGACCGGAGTTTTCGGCGCGTCTCGTCGGCATCCTCCGCCGGTTGACGACACAACCGCATTCCCTGGAAATTGAAGCTGCCTCTCGGGGAGATTTATTCACACATTGCTGCCGAACAATGAGAGAAGATTGCCGGCAGACGCTTAGGATCTTCTGAGAATCTGTTTGTTTCCCCGGAAACCTGCGCTCGTCCGGGTTGTTGAACTTACGTCACAGAAGAAACCGGGCACGCCATCGGGAGCAAACCATTGACTGAGAAACGCCTCCTCATTGTTGAGGACGAAGCCCCACTTCGTGAACTCCTAGCGGAATATCTTGTCGAGGCCGGGTTCGTGGTGACCGAGGCCGAGGACGCCGATCATGCGGTCGAAATGTTGGAGGGAATCGACCTGCTGATCACGGATCTTGATATGCCCGGCCGATTGGACGGAAACGCTATCGCCACAAAGGCCAAGGTCCGCCATCCGGGGTTGCCCGTGATTTATGCAAGCGGCCGGCCCGAACGCCTTACCAACCGGATCGATGCTCACGACGCATTTGTTGATAAACCATTCGGACCTGGTCAGATCACGAAACTCGTCCGCCGGCTACTGGACCAGTCGAGCGCTGCGCCCCACTAGCCGCGAGGCGACGAGCAGGCCGCCCACCCGGCGCCAATACCCGCGGTTGGGGCAGTACTTCGGTCCCCTTGCGAGATTCGACGATCGCCGAGCGATCTCCCGGACTTGTGTGTTGCGCCGAGTCGCGACGCGCCCGGGCACCGATTTGCAAGCCTCTGAGACAGTTGTCCCGCGAACTTAATCCCAGATGTGGGCACCGGCGAAACTCCTCGCGCGATTCACGAATTAGGCCCTCTGACATCAAGCATGGTCGCGAACTAGCTTTCTGAAATGGCACGGGATCTCGTAGGTTTCGACACTTTTACCCTGAGGGGCGACCCGCTCGCGCGAGCGATGGCGGCCTTGCGGGTGGCACGGCAACAGGTGCGTCTGGCCGTAGCCGACACGCGGAGCAACCGTCTGGTGCCGGTGCTGTGCGACGCCGACGACGAAATCACCCTGCGTCTTTGCCGGATCGAGGACGCTGTCGATGATGACGCTGCCGACGCGGCGGAGCCACGCGACACCGACGCTCGGCGGCAGGCGGAACTGCCGCTGCGGGCGGCGTAGATGGCACAACGTCCGATTTGGCGCGGACATCTGCGGCTGGCGCTGGTGTCCTGTCCGGTGGCGTTGTTCAGCGCGGTGCACGACCGCAGCAGCATCAAGTTCAACCTGATCAACCCGGAAACCGGCAACCGCATCCGGATGCTCACCATCGATGCCGAGACCGAGCAGGAAGTCCAGCGCCGCAATCTCGTCAAGGGTTATGAGTTCAAGAAGAACACCTACTTGCTCCTGACCGACGAAGACCTCGACAGCGTGAAGGTGGACAGCTCCGAGGTCATGACCGTCGAGAAGTTCGTCGATGCCAGCTCGATCGATCCGCTTTACTACGACACGGGATACTATCTGGCCCCCGATGGTTCGGCGGGGCGCGATGTCTATCAGATCCTTCGCGAGGCGATCGGCCGAACCCGTCGCGTTGCCTTGTCCAGGGTCGTGATCGGCCAGCGCGAGCGCGTCATCGCACTTCGTCTATTCGGCAATGGCCTGGCTGCGCATACCCTCCACGAGCAACGCGACCTCAACGACGCGAGCGGTCTGTTCGACGAGCCGGTCGCGGTCGATGAAGCGATGGTCCAACTGGCAAAGCAATTGGTGGATCGCCAGACCGCTGCATATGATCCGGCCGACATCGAAGACCGCTACGAGACACGGCTCAGAGCGATGCTGGACGCCAAGCTGAAAGGCGAGGGCGTCACTCTCGATGAGGCTCCGGAACCGGCGGCGACAAACGTCGTGGATCTGATGGCGGCCTTGCGGCGCAGCCTTGCGGAGGATGACAAGCGGGCGGCCAGCGCCGAGCCGGCGCCGGCCGCGAAGTCCAAGGCCGCCAAGCCGGCGGCGCCAAAGGCTCCGCGAAAACGCGTTTCGTAAACTAAAACTTCCCGAGATCAGGCTGGACGGGCTTCGCCGCCCCGGATCGCTTTCGCTTTGGTGCAGCCGGCTCCGGACGGCGCACCTCTCCGATCAGCGGTATCCGCAGTTGCGGCTCCGCAGGCCGGTCAGGTAGAGGCGTGCGTTGTTCAGCCTCGACTTTCTCCTGGTGCTCCAGGATGCGGCGCCGGTGATCTCCTACCTTCGGCGATGCAGTCAACTTCACCTCCCCAGCCGGGCGACCCGGTCAAAACGTGCAGCGTGGCAAAGTGTCCGTCAAACTATACAAGGCAGCGGCATCAGTTGCTTCAGCCGTTACCCCCAACCCCGGTCCGGCTTTGCGAACACAGCAGAGGGACGCGGTTGCCGTCGGGTGGCAGATAGCTCCGGTCCCTACCATATTCCGCTGATGTGCGGACGATACGCCAGCTATTTGCCCCCGGACTTCATCGCCCGGCTGTTCGGGACCGTGAACCCGCTGCCGAACCTGCAGCCGACATGGAACATGGCGCCGACAATGGAGGCACCGGTTGTCCGGCGACACCGGGAATCCGGGGAGCGCCATCTAGACCTCCTGAAATGGGGCCTGGTGCCGTATTTCACCAAGGACCTGAAGACGGCGCGCAAGCCGATCAACGCCCGCTCCGAAACGGTGGCGAAGTCGGGGATGTTTAAAGCGGCTTTCGCAGCGCGCCGCTGCCTTGTGCCCGCGGCGGCGTATTACGAATGGCGGGACGACCCTGAGGGCAAGACGCCGTTTGCCGTCGCCAGGGTCGATGGCGACCCGGTCGCTTTCGCCGGCATCTGGGAGGAGTGGCGTTCCCCGGCGGGCGAGTGGCTGCATACCTTCTCCACCTTCACCACCGATGCGAACCGGCCGCTTTCCGCGATCCAGCCTCGGATGCCGGTCATTGTCGAGCGGGCGGATTGGCCGGTGTGGCTGGGCGAGGCGGAGGGTGATGTCGCCGCGCTGCTGCGCCCGGCGCCGGAGAACGTCCTGCGACTGTGGCCGATCGACAAACGGGTGGGCAATGTGCGGAACGACGAGCCGGAGCTGCTCGAACCGCATGTGGCATCGGAAACCCCGGCGCTGCTTTGAACCGGCGCGGCGGCGGGGAGCGTCGGTTGAAGATCGCCACCTTCAACATCAACAACATCAATCGCCGGCTGCCGAACCTGCTGGCCTGGCTCGCCGCGGCGAAGCCCGACGCGGTCTGCCTGCAGGAACTCAAGGCGACCGATGCGGCGTTTCCCGCGGAGGCGATCCGGGAGGCCGGCTACGGTGCGGTCTGGCAGGGCCAGGCAAGCTGGAACGGCGTCGCGATCCTGGCGCGTGGTGCCGAGCCGGTCCTGACCCGCCGCCACCTGCCGGGTGACCAGTCCGATACTCAGAGCCGCTACATCGAGGCTGCCGTTGAAGGCGTGCTCATCGGCTGCCTTTATCTGCCGAACGGCAATCCGCAGCCCGGTCCCAAGTTCGTCTACAAACTGGCCTGGTTCGAGCGGCTGATCGCCCATGCCGCCGAGCTGCATGCGACGGACCTGCCGGTTGTCCTTGCCGGCGACTTCAACGTCGTGCCGACGGATGACGACATCTATCCGTCAAAGTCTTGGGCGAAAGATGCGCTGTTACAGCCCGAGAGCCGGGCGGCTTATCGTCGGCTGCTGGATCAGGGTTGGACGGATGCGATACGGGCGCGGCATCCGACAGGCGCGGTCTATACGTTCTGGGACTATAAGCGAGACCGCTGGGCACGGGACGCCGGCCTGCGACTGGATCACCTCCTGCTCAGTCCCGTGCTGGCGAACCGGCTCGTCGACGCCGGCGTGGATCGGGGTGTCCGTGGCGAGCCGAACGCCAGCGATCATGCCCCGGCCTGGGTTTCGCTCCGCCGTCAGCCCCCGGCAAAGCGCAGCGCCGGCAAGGATCGTGCCGAAATTCCATACTGAGGCGACAGCGACCGCTTTGGGTACGCTCCTTCTGAAATATCCGGCTGACCTTGCGGCCGTTTGGCTCAAACCCCCCGTCCGGGGGGACTCTCCGGCTCGTGTGCCTGATCGGTTCACCGCCGGGTATGCCATCCGCGGCGAAGAGTCGGCGACAGAGAGACTCGTGCATCACCTGTCGGCACAAAAGCGGGGCTTTTGGGATGGCGGCAGCGTCTCGGTGCTGCGGCCGGATGGGTCCAAGGCGGATTTCTCACCCGGTGTCCGGCAACGGCCTTGGTGGCCCCTGGGCCGTGGCAGTGGACGGCAACGACAATATCTGGGTGTCGAACTTCACCAGCGTGACCGCTGGCAGCATCGTTCAGCTATGCGGCGTAAAAACCGGCCAGGCGATTTCTCCGCCCAACGGCTACGTGGGCGCGTGGGCGGCGGGATGCAGCAACTGGTCGATATCGGCATTGGGCCTGCCGGCGATGTGTGGGTGACAAACAATTGGGAGAATGACGCGGCTGCGTTCGGGCAGGCCCCGGAGGCCCTGAGCACCCAAGGGGCCGGCCAGGGCGTGGTGGTGTTCTACGGCATGGCCAAACCGGTTCGCACGCCGTTGATCGGTCCGCCGCGACCTGCGTTGTAGGGCGGATGCCCGCTTCCGTCTCAGATAATGTGCGTCGGAAACGGGCCTTTATTGCGCGGTGGACCGATCATCATTGTCCGCTGTCATTACCAAAGGAAACCAGAATGAAAACCGCTGACCTGATTGACCATGTGGCGAGCGCAGCCGGCGTTGACAAAAGCGCAGCGAAAAGGCGGTTGACGCGGTGTTCACCGGCATCGTCGAGGCCGCGAAGCAGGGTGACGAGGTCAATCTCGCGGGGTTCGGAAAGTTCAAGGTGAAGGACAGCCCGGCGCGCCAGAGTCGCAACCCTGCCACGGGCGAGACGATCGAGATCGCCGCGTCGCGTAAGCTTGGGTTCAGTCCTGCCAGGCAGGTGAAGGATGCCCTCGCGGACTGACGGTGCAGGTGAAGATTACGACACCGGGAGCTGGCCGACAGGCCAAGCTTCCCGGGAGCGAGGAAAGGAGTCGAGACCCATGGCGCGTCCCACCAAAGCAGCACCAGCCAAAAAGCCGGTCACGGCCGGCCGCAAGCCCGGCCGTCCAAAAGCCGCCGCTGCGGAGACGCCGGCCAAGATCGCCAAGCCCTCCGCCGCTGCCAAACGGGTGGCGACTGCGTCGGCAGCCCCCAAGCTCAGCACGGACGAGCTTCGTGCTCGGGTTGAGCAACTGGAACGCGCCAACGCAACGCTCCGTGCCAAAAGCCGAGAGGCCAACCGCGCCGCCAAAACCGCCGCCGCCCGCATCGCTGCTGGAGGACAGGATGGCGCAGCTCGAACAGCAAGCGACGCCACCATCCGCGCCAGCCAAACGCAGTCCGAAGCCGGCAGCGCCGGCTCGCGCCAAGCGGCAGCCCCGCAACCACGATCCGGGCGACGCCGTGCCGCCGGGCGTGGCGGTGCAGGAGCCTGCCGGGATCTCGAACACCAAGGGGGGTTCCTGATCTCAAGAAACTGTAGAGTTTCACAGAAAGTTTGTCTTCGATCGCTGGTCAGCTGGTTGTGATGCCGGGGCGCACCACGGGTCGGATGAACTGCCGGCGCCGACGCGTAAATGACCGATCGGCTCGGCTTCATCAGCGGATACACCGAGGGCAAGCCGCACGCGGGCGGGTGAATGCAGCAAAGTTCCTTGCCGATCGCTGAACAGGGACCGGGCCGCCTCGCGCCCGTGGGACCCTTTAAGGGTTGCCGGCCGGAGGCACCTTCGCCGCTCGGGCGATAATCCCCTTACTCTCCTCGCTCAGCCGGACACTCTCTGCGATGGCGCCCTTCAAATGCTCCATCTCCGCCATCATCCGAACGACGGCTTCCCGCACCCGCCGCACGGCTTCGGCCTTGTCTGCCAAGACCTTCTCTGCCTCGCGCCTAAGCGCCTCAAGCCCAAACGGCTTACTCAGGTAGGGGAACCCGAACCGATCGACTTGATTGCTTCATCGGGATGCCCCGAAATCATCAACGCCGGGGTGTTCTCGTTCACCGCAACGGCCGCCAAGACCAAGCCGGGAACGCCGGGCATTAAGCCATCAATCAGCGCAAGGTCGAACGGGCGGGACTGAAGGAGCGTCCTGCCACCGGGTCCATCGAGTGCGCAATGGACCTCGTGATCCTCCAACGCCTCGGCGACGAGGTAGCAGATCAGCCGCTCGTCGTCGATGACCGCGATCTGTTGCACCTGCCCATCCTCGACGGAAGTTTTTGTGCCGCCCGATCTCTGAAAAGTCAATACATGGAGTTACGATGCGAAACGGCTGCGGGATCGTGCGTCGAACAAAGTGAGCCGGTGCGCTCGGTTCGTTCTTTGGTGCGCCCGTCAAGGCGACGCCACTCCAATGCCGGACCGGATTTCTCGGCAAATCGTCTGCGTCCGAAAGAGATGTGCCGAAGTTGCATACCAATGGCGCGGCGCACGACTGCCATCTGGCCTGCGCCATGTCCGGCCTGGTCATTTCGCCCGGTTGGCTCAAACCCCTGGTCCTGGAGGACGTTGGCGTCCATGACATCCGGTCCGATGGTGTTTGACGAGACGCTGACCGACCTTTTGGATCGGGCAGCCTGTGCCCGGCGCCTCGCCGGCTTGATCCATGACGACCCCGCCGCATCCCGGCTGGAACAACTCGCCGAAGACCTCGATGCCCAGATTGGCCGCTATGTCCGACAGAAATTGCAGGGCGGTGACATATCGGCCCCGGGAGGTTCGGGGCGCCGACCCCGCTGATCGCAAGCGCCCGTCGCGCTCCGCCGGAAGCTGTCCGGTAAAGGCCCTCGATGGCCCACCTTATTCCCGTCATCTGCCGAAAGCAGCCGGTCGAAGAAGTCCATCATGACAGAATCAAATGGCCTTCTGGCACGCAGAAGGAGACCTAACCAGAACGGTCCGGTGGTCCACCCTCGGAATCGCCAGACTCGCGTGTGCGGGTGGTGACACGCCCGCGCCGCCACCAATGCCGGGGAACCGCCCGGCGCGGTGAACCTCCGCGGCGCGGTGGCGGGAGGTGTTACGCATACCGTGGCCTAGTTCTTAACCAGCTTCTCAAGATTGCCGATCCGCCTCTGGCGTGAGCGCCCGTATCGCTAAGCCGTAACGTGTGTGGTTGACGTCAGCGCTCACCGGTCGCTTCGCATGCCGGGCGTGATGGTCCAGCCGCCGGCCGACCTTGCGCGGGTCGCCGCGTCGGCGGCGATCGCCAGCCCGGCATGCTCCCTTCATAGAAGCCGTCGGGGGAATCATACTGTCAGCGTGATTTTTCAAGTGGCTCTTTATGTCAGCGACCTCGACGTCTGGCTGCGGACCGAAGTCAAGCGCCCGTCGAACGGCACGAAAACGCCGCAGACGACGGTCCCGCAACAGCGGTTCATGAGCCCGAAAATCTTCATCGTCCGCTCTGCCCCCGGACAGTGCCTCCGGGCCGGCGGCTTGCCGGAAAACACACCCGCGGGACTGACCAAACCGTGTCGCCGCCGTGCATTGCGGCTTTCCCGCACGGGCGTAACTCTAGCGTCGCCTGAACCAGAGGAACGCCGTGAAAGACGCCTTCTCTTCGCCCTCCGTGTGTCCGGGCGACCAGACCGTAAGAAATGGCGTCAGCGAACACTGCGCCCCTCCATCGTTCGAACGCCTGCCGATCCCCGTCCATTCGATGGGACCCGACGGCTTGCTGCTGGAAGTCAACGAAGCCTGGACCAACTACACCGGATATTCCCGCTTCCGCGCCATCGGCAGTTCGTTCGCCGAGTACCTCGATCCGCCCTCCGCCCGGCGTTACCGGGAGAGTGCGGTCCCCGAACTCATCGCGACGGTTCCCGCCCGGGAAAGCCGGTCGGTCGAATACCGGCTGATCAAAAGCTCCGGGGAGGCCGCCGACATCGTCCTGACCGCGCGGCCCGAGCGCGATCCCCTGACCGGGCGGTTCCTGCACAGCCTGACCGTCATCAACGACATCACCGACCGCAACCGCGCCGAAGCGGCCTTGCGCCAGGCGCAGAAGCTGGAGGCGCTGGGCGGCCTGACCAGCGGGGTTGCGCATGACTTCAACAACTTGCTGGCGGTCATCCTCGGCAGCCTCGACCTGTTGTCCCGCCGCCTGCCGGCAAATGACGCGCGCGCCGGCCGGCTGGTGGACGCCGCCTTGCAGGGCGCCAGACGGGGTGCCGCGCTGACCGCCAGGCTGCTCGCCTTCGGCCGCCAGCAGGAGCTCACGCCCCGGCCGCTCGATCCCACCGCTCTAATCGTCTCGCTGACCCCGCTGCTGAGCCCGTTGCTCGGTGCCGCGATCACGCTTGAGAAGGACTTTCCGCCGGATCTCTGGACCTTGCGGGCGGACCCCAACCAACTCGAACTGGCATTGCTCAACCTCGCCGCCAATGCGCGCGACGCGATGCCGGACGGCGGCTGCCTGCGCCTGTCGGCCCGCAACGCGACGGTCACCGCGACTGCGAGCGTCTTCATCGAATCCAGTCCGCGTCCGGCGGCACCGCCTGGCGAGTATGTCGTCCTGACCGTCCGCGACACCGGCACCGGCATGACGGAGGTGGCGCTGGCGCGGGCGGCGGACCCGTTCTTCACCACCAAGGGCCCCGGCAAGGGGACCGGACTCGGCCTTTCCATGGTGCATGGATTCGCCGAGCAGTCCGGCGGCGCGTTGCTGCTGCGCAGCCGTCTCGGTGCGGGCACGAGCGCGGAGCTATGGTTGCCGCGGACGACCGAGCCTGTCACTGAAACCGCCGCCAACGATCCGGGGCTTATCCAGCGCCCGGTCCCGCCGGTTGCGTCGAAGCGGCGGGTGCTGCTGGTCGATGACGATTCGCTGGTCCTGGCGGGGGCCGCCGCCCTGTTCGAGGAGCTCGGTTTCGACACGATTGCGGTCGCCGCGTCGGGGGAGGAAGCGATGGAGCTGCTGCGCCGGAACGGCAGCTTCGACCTGCTGCTGACGGATTACATGATGCCCGGCATGTCAGGTGTGCAACTGGCCAATAAGGCTCGCGGGTTGCATGCGTCGCTGCCGATCGTGCTGGCCAGCGGGTTTGCGGATATCGACGGGCTGGTCGGCACGAATTGGCCACGGCTGGGCAAGCCGTATGGTATCAAAGAGCTGTCGGCCGCCCTGGCGTCGCTTGGACTGATCGACGGTTCCGATGGACCAGGTCCTTTGGAACTCAATCCGGAAGGCTGACCCGGCCGCAGCCGATGTCGTAATACCCGGTGGCGACCTTGAGTTTTCCCGGTCCGTCAGCATCCGGATCGGCCTGAATGTTCGCATTGGCTTTGATAGCAGCCTCAAATCCTTGCCCGCCGCCTCGACCGCCGGGCGGCTCGGCGCGTACAGGGCAGTGATATGCGTTTAGTGCAAAACGTCCTTTGTCACTCGCCATCATTCAGCCCCCGTCCAGGACTTCACGCACAGTCCGTGCAAGGGCGCCAACCGTGAACGGCTTTGGCAGCAAGTGGGTGCCGGGCTGCACTAGACCATGGTGGCTGATGGCATTGCGGGCATAGCCGGTCATGAACACCGCCTTCAGACCCGGGGCGTGCTGGCGTGCCTGATCGACTAACTTGCGTCCGTTCATGCCGGGTAGCCCAACATCCGTCAGCAGCAGGGTGATCTCCGGATGGCTCGCGAGAAGTTCGAGCGCCCGGCTGCTTTCTGCAGCCTCCACGACACGGTAGCCGAGGTGGCCCAGGGCGTTCGCCACGTAGTCACGAACTGTATTGTGATCCTCAACGACCAGTATGGTCTCGCTGCCGCGCGGGACATCCGCATAAGGAAGCTCCACGACGGCGTCCTGTTGGTCCGCCCCCACGTGTCGTGGCAGATAGACCTTCACTGTCGTTCCTCGGCCGATCTCGCTGTAAAGCTCTATGTGGCCCTCTGACTGTTTCACAAATCCGAACACCTGGCTCAGCCCCAGGCCGGTGCCCCGGCCCTCGGGCTTGGTGGTGTAGAAAGGCTCGAAGGCCCGCTGGATGACCGCTTCGTCCATGCCGATGCCGGTGTCGCTCACGGCTACCATGACGTACTGCCCCGACTTAACTTCGGCGTGGTTTGCGGCGTAGGCGTCGTCAAGGAAGACGTTCCCCGTCTCCAGCGTCAGCCTGCCGCCATCGGGCATGGCGTCCCGGGAGTTCACCGCCAGGTTCAGGACGACGTTCTCGAGTTGGTTCCGGTCAACGAAGGTCCGCCAGAGGCCGCCTGCAAGGACAGTCTCGATCACGACCTGTTCCCCAAGCGTGCGGCGCAGGAGCTCGGACATCTCGGTAACCAGCTTGTTCAGGTCCGTGACCTGTGGCGCGAGGGTTTGTTTGCGCGAAAAGGCCAATAGCTGGTGGGTCAGGTCTGCGGCGCGCTGGACTGCGGTTTGAATGCCCGACAGCAGCTTGCGGGCCTCGGCGTCCAGCCGATCGCCAATCCGTCGTTCCAACAGGCTCACACCACCGAGGATGGCGGTGAGCAGGTTGTTGAAATCGTGTGCGACACCGCCTGCAAGCTGCCCGATCGTCTCCATCTTCTGCGCCTGAGCAAGGGCCACGCGGGTCTGCTCCAGCGCCTGCTCGGCCTGGCGCCGCTCAGTAATGTCGCGCGTCACCTTGGCATAGCCGAGTAGCCGCCCGTCCGCGTCGCGCAGGGGTTCGATGACGACGTTGACCCAGAAGCGGCTGCCGTCCTTGCGCACGCGCCAGCCCTCACCCTCGAAGCGGCCTTGGCGATCCACCGTCTCGAGTATGCGCGCGGGCAGGCCCGCGTCCCGGTCCTCCGGGGTGTAGAAGATCGAGAAGTGGCGCCTGACGATTTCGTCTTCGCGGTAGCCCTTCATGCGCTCGGCGCCGGTGTTCCAGGTGGTGACCAGGCCGCCCGGGTCGAGCATGAAGATGGCGTAGTCGGTCACGCCATTGATCAGCAGACGAAAGGTTTGTTCCGTCTGGTGCAGGCGGTGCAGCGCCTGGTTGCGCTCGGCTTCCCGCATGGCGGCCTGCTGCGATACGGCACTAAAGGCAGCGGGTGTAGGAAAGGCCATGGCTCTGATTACCAGCGGCCAGAGCATGACTGCGGTCAGCAGCGAAACCGCAGCGGTGGCGACTTTGACGAGTCCCTGGGCACCATAGGCAGGATACCAGAGGACCAGAATCTCCATAAAATGTGTAGTGCCGCAGGCCAGGATAAAGGCGGCGAACATCCAGAAGATCCAGCCGAAGGCGATATCGGTCCGGTGGCTGACAAAGTAGGCCAGTGCCAACGGAATGGAGTAGTAAGATACCCCGATGATCGCGTCCGCGACGGCGTGCAGCCAGATCAACTCCGGTTGCCAGAGCAGGCAGATGCCGTGCGGCGACAGCCCTTGCATGGTCAGGAATTCGAGGAAATGGCCCATCGTCAGACCCCGGGGGTTCGGCCGCTCGCCAGCGGGCTGCGCTCCTGCGGACGGCGCCACGTTCAGCTCCTACTCGTGGGGCAGTCTGTCGCCTTCCGGCGGCCCGGGCATGTCACCTCTTCGCGGGTGGACGCGTCTGACCGGCGGAGCGCCACCTATGACACGGGCGACTTTCACCCCCGGTTGACCGCGAAACTCATCGAAGCAGCGGAGATTAAGGAAGGTCAAACCGTTCTCGATGTCGCAACCGGCACCGGCTTAATTGCCAATGAGGCCGCTCGCCGAGTGGGTCCACGGGGCCGCGTGATCGCGGCAGGTAGCACGCTGGCACCACTCGCTCCTCCCCATTTTTGAGGTGGACCCCCCCTTCGTCAACTATTCGCGGAGCATCCTGCCGAAAGAAGGAAGCTCGACTAGCGACGGACGGGGTATCAGGCGTCCTTATCGTGCCGCCCTGGTCTTGGCGGCGAGCACCATTTCGATGCGGTCGACGAGCTGGGCGGTGCTGATCGGTTTGCGGAGGAGCGAGAAGCTGCCGCTGTCGGGTGGCGCTCCGCTGACCGCGAGGTGGGCAGCCTCGCCGGCGTTGCCGGTCAGCAGCACCGCAGGCAGCCCGGGGCGCCGCACTTGCGCCGCGCGGATGAGGACCAACCCACCCGCATGGACAGGTCGGACACCAGCACGTCCACGGGTTCATCCGCCTCCAGCAGCGCCAGCGCCTCGGCGCCGTTCCCGGCGGCTATAACGTTGAACCCCGCTTCCTCAAGCGACGCAACAAATACTTTAGCAGCGCCTTATCTAAAGAGAATGGCGGATGGATAAACAAGTTCGTGGTCTCGGAACGCGCGTTGGATGCATCCGTTCGCTCGATAGCCGCGGATAAATAAGCCGGCGGTGGTTAAAGCACGGAGAGTACAATGGTAACGACCGTTGGGAACGAATCCACCCTGACCGATCTGGTGGAAAATCTGCTTCTGCTCGAGCACGACGCGATCGCTGCCTATGACCAGACAATCGCCCGCCTGGAAAATCCAGGTTACAAGCAGACGGTAGCCTCATTCAAAGCGGATCACGATCGCCATGTGCAGGAACTGACAAGGCTCGCCTCCACTGTGGGCGCCACGCCACACACGGAGGGCGACGCAAAGCAGATGCTGACGACCGGTAAAGTTGCGCTTGCCAGTCTCGTTGGTGACAGCGCCATCCTGACGGCCATGCGCACCAATGAGGAAGATACCGTCACCGCCTATGACCGGGCATCGCGTCATTCTGAGGCAACACCCGAAGCTCGGACGATCTTCGAAAAGGCGCACGCCGACGAAGTGCGGCACCGGGATTGGATGTCCAACCCCGTTTGAGCCGCCCCGCCGGCAAAAGCTGCCAACCGGGACCGGCCTGACAATCTTGTAACCAACGTCCGAACGCGATTGCATCAGGGCGGACCGCCTAGCATTGGCGCCGAACCGGAACAGGGTTCCCGAGGGCGGACCGCCGCCGGTTTTGCATGGCCGGGCGAAGACGTTTCGTCGCTTTCGCCCGGGCCAGCCCGCTCAATTGGCACCCATCTACGTCCTGCTTGCCTCGCAGGAGTCGAGCTTCGTCACGGGAGAAGTCTACGGGGTAACTGGCGGCAATCCGATCTCCTGACGACGTGACGGCAAGCGGACTTCGCCGGGACGGTTATCTGCCGCTTCGGCGCGACGGCCGCCCGCAAAGCCAGTAACCAATAACGTGCTGGAACAGGTCTTTACTACCGCCGGTCCGCTTACGCAATTCTCGGCACGAACCCGACAGTATCCGCATTTGCAACATAACATCGAGCATCGGGAACGCGCTTCCGGTCATATTACCTGACGTCAACGACACATTTTTCTCCGCGTGCCTTTATCGGCTGGCGGAAGATGGTGACGCAGCATGGTCCACAACTCCGCTCCTGATATCGTCAATCCAACCGGCCAGACCACCCGTAACGATACTGATTGGGACCAATATCACTCGGAAGCCTTATTGATCACTGGTCACAACTATCGCTCAGCGGATTATGTAAGACAGGTCCTCCATCCATGTGGACCTCGCGGCCGAGGCCCGGGCCTCCCGTGCTATCGCTACCGCGATATTCAAAGGGTTCGGAGTCGCCCTATGTTGATCACGCGAAAGTAACTCCTTCGAAGTGAACGTGTCAGGGCGGCCGGCGTTGAGACCCGCAACCACCTAACTTCGCGTCCGCAACCTTGTACCCGCGTTTCGATGGGCCTCGTCGCTTGAATGGTCGCTGATACCGCCACCGCGGATTGGTTGATTTCGGCGGACGCACTATCTGGAGAAAGGACTGCCTGATGCGTGTCATAATGTTTGCCGGGCTTCTGGCGCTGCTGTCCGCGCCCGTACTGGCACAAACGCAGATCGATTCCATCAACACAAGTTTCCGGTGGCTGGGTCCTGACGACAAGATCGTCGTCGAACGATACGATGATCCACGAGTGCAAAATGTCTCGTGTTACCTGTCGCGGGCGACGACCGGCGGGATTGCGGGCGGCCTTGGCGTCGCCGAGGATCCCAGCCGGTTCTCGCTCGGCTGCCGGGCTGTCGGGCCTGTAACGGTGCCGGACGGAATGCCGCCCAAGGAAATCGTCGCGTTCTCGTCGGCGTCTCTATTTTTCAAGACGTTTCAAATCCACCGGGCGCTGGACCTGGAAAAGCACGCGCTGGTGTATACGGTCATCAGCACAAAGCTAATAAACGGCTCCCCATTCAACAGTATCAGCGTGGTATCGGCCGATCGGCAGTAGGTTTATCGCCGCTAATAATACATCTCCCGCGACCGCCGCGAGCCTGAATTCAGCGCATTCCCGACGCTGTGGCGGGCCCGCGAGACGGCGCTGCGGCGCTCGGTAAGCACCGGCCGCATCCGGCAATCCGCTAAAATCAAGGAATACCAAATGGAATCCGAAGTTCGCGAGTTACTCGGCGAAGAAATTAAGGATGCGTACAGCGCTGAGAAACAGGCTCTGCGGTGCATGCAGAAAGCTCTGAAGATGGCGAGCGCGCCCGCGCTGCGCGAAGGCATTCAGTTGCACATCGGGCAGACCCAGGTGCAGATCGAGCGCGTCGAGCAGGTGATGGAGAAACTCGAAATTCGCCCGGGCCGCAAAGTCTGCGAAGCCATGCGCGGCCTCGTCGAGGAGGCTACGCACGAGATCGGGGAGCAGGATGGCAAGGGTCCGATCCTGGACCTGGTCATCGTGGCCAGCATGCAGCGCATCGAACATTACGAGATCGCAGCCTACGGCACCGACATCGCCCTGGCAAGGGCGCTGGGTGAAAAAGAGGTGGTGGAACTCCTGACCCTGACTCTTGATGAGGAAAAGCAAACCGACCTCAAGCTGACGGAAGTCACTGAACAGCACATCATGCCGGCGGCCATGAGCGAAAGCGAATCGGGTGACGAGTTGGCCGGCCGCAAGAAGCCCGCGGCTGCGCGGGCAAAGGCCGCCTAGCCAAGCCTGTCCGCAACATTCGAAGCCAGTGCGAGCGGCCCATGGCCGCTCGCTTTGGCGATTCCCACTCAAACCGCAGTGCGCCGTCAAATCAGAGGCCCCGGAATCAAATCCAATCGCGGATATTCCGCGGGAAAGGTAGGGCCAACCGAGTAGTTCTGAAATCGGACGATATAATTCCACTTAGTTGCCGAGGATCCCCTGAACCCTGGCTCTCCACTTCAGCCACACACCATCAACCGCCCGGCGAGCTGCGAGGTTTCCTTAAGGTTGGCGCTGTGAAAGAAATCGGTCTGTGCCGGGAAGAGCGACTTCTTTGGCACCATCTTGTGAGCAACCTGATGCGGTGGCGGGTACGCCGCCCCCGGCTGGCTCGGAACTCTCAGTGTGATCGTTTCCGCGACGTGCATGGGGCGCTTCAACCACGCTCTCGACGGCCTGAGCCACCTGTCGGGCCGCGAGGTAGTGGACCATATGGCCCGCTCCATTCACGATCTGTAGGACGCTGCCCGGAAGGATGTCCCGCAATTGCTCGGACCTACGCTTGAACACGATCTTGTCGCCGTCGCCTGCGATGATGATAACCGGCAAAGTCAGGTCCTTGTAGTCCCGGCGCAGCGCGAGGGCGCCCGGGATCATGAGGGCACCGTCCTCCGAGGTCGCGCGGATCTGCGAGGGCCGCAACGCCATCGCGGTCGAATATTCGGCCTGGAATCGGGCCGGCACCCGCGCGGGCGAGAACATTGCCCACTTCAGCAGTGGCATCTGCAGCCATCCCAGCAGCGGCGACACGGTGTAACGCAATATCGTCCCCAGCACCGGGAGTGCTCCCGCCGTCACAAGCAGCGCGTCGGGCCGCAGCGTCCAGAAGTAGTAACCGGAAAGAAGCACGAGGCCCGCCAAGTCGGCCTGATGCCGCGCCGCGATGGCAAGGGCCACAATGGTGCCCCAGGAGTGACCGACAACCACCGGACGTTCGACCTGAAGCTGACGCAGAGCCTTGTAAAGCAGGTCGGCCTGCTGGTCGGCGGTCCACAGGAGCCCTTGCGGGCGCTCGCTGTAGCCGAAGCCGGGGCGGTCGAAGATGATGACCCGGTGGTTCTCCAGGAGCAGGTCGGCCACGCCGCTGACGTTCCAGTCGTCCCCGCTCACCGCGTTGCCGTGGATGAGCACGACAGGGCTGCCTTCGCCCCGGTCGCTGTAGTGCAGCCGCACCCCGTCGACCTCCATGAAGTCGCCCCGAGGCGGATGCCTGCGCTCCGCCCGCCGCGCCATCAGATGGTTGCCAACGACGAGTGCGACCACGGCAGCCGCGCCAGCCAGAACGGTCGTAGCTGTACCGGAACGGGTCTTGGGTTTCGCGAAGCGGGTCATGGTAATCCTTTGCGTGCGCGGCGACCCGGCGGCACAGTGGTTGCTCAATCGTGCCGGGAACATCGATGGCAGGTTGCAGGGTGTCTGTGGCCTTCGCCCGGCTGTTTGGCCCAAGCTAAGCTGCACCGCAGCATAGGTAGGCGAGGACAGGAAAAACCAAAGCCATCGCAAGAGCACGATAGCGGGAAGCGGCTGCCACCGAACCGGGCAGGATCGGCCATCGTGTCCATGGGCTCGATCACCAACCCTCGCGGATCGAGACCACCTTCCAGGAGGTCCGCGAGCACTTGAAACGTAACGGCAAGGGTCCGATCTGGCCCTCCTGCTTACCACACCCTGTGCTGCCTGGCCTCTATTCTCTGAGCAGCATTTGGGCGCATGGCTTGATGGCAGCACCGTTTAAAGAGCCTCTGTGTCTTGCGGCCGAAAGGCGGCGAGCTCAGGCCACGCTCGAAAGCGCGTTGATGACACCATTACATATGCAAAAAAGCTGTTGATGACACCATTACGTTTACCGGGCCTTGATCGATGAAGCCGTAAAGCGACAACCCGCGGGGGCCATTCTGGCCCTTGAGGATCTATGCCGGCGCTTTAAGGGGTTCGGCCTGGAGCATCCAGTCCCGGAACAGACCGCCGCGGTCCAGGCAATCGCCGCCATCGGAGGGCGCGAGGCAGCACAAGCAGTCAGCCGGATCATGGCCGATCGAGTGGTGCAAGGCCCCGGGATCGCCGCCGCGCTGCATGAAGCCGCCCGGCTAGGCTGCGCGCTGCCCGATTCGATGGTGCTGGACTTCCTGCGCCATCCGGTCCCGAACATCAGGGCTGACGCGGCGGCCTGCGCCCACCGGCATCGCCAGGACATCGCCGCCGTGCTGGTGGACCTACTCGGCGACCTCAATCGGAGTGTCGCGACCGCGGCCGCCTGCGCGCTCGGACGCATGGGCCGAGCCGAGGCGCGCCCGATGCTGCTGCGCCTGCTCGCCGAACAACCGGCGGCCGAACTCATCCAGGCTGTGTCAGGCATCGCGGACGAATCCTGCATCGTGCTGCTGGGGCGCATCGCCCGAACCATGCATGCCCTCGCCCCCGAAGCCATCGAGGTGCTGCGGGACATGGACAGCGAACGGGCCGGCGCGGTGGTTGCGTCAATCGAAAGCGCAGCAGCCAGCGGGTCGTGACACACTGGACCTGCTGGGGCATAGAGTGTTTTTATCGGCCAATCGGAACGGAGGCTTGTTACCCCATAGCCACAGGTCGTGTGTGATTTTTGCCGGACCGACAGTGTTACTTTCTCTAGGCTGAACGTGCCCTGTAGCCTTGGTTGCCATGATACCCGTCTGAACGGGAGCGCCAAGGATGTCCGACTGGCTGACATGCACCGGCTTGCCAAGCGTTTCGGCATTATCGCCGCCGTATGGCGAACAGGCGCCCACCGCCGCACCGGATGCCGATAATGATCCGGACGAGCTGGTGCAGGCGCGAATCCACGATGATGCCCGAGGCCATGTGCCCGACCCCGCTCAACACCCGAACGACCATCTGCCGGGCGGTGGCCCATCCGACAATCGTGACGCCTTGCGCGCAGCGGTCGACGCGCTTCGCGAACAACTCGAGCGGGAACGTGGGCGGGCCGATCGTCTTGAGCGGGCCAGGGACGCTGAGTTGGAAGCGACGGCGAAGGCGGAGGCCGAACGCGAGTATGAGCGTGGTCGCGTGGATCAGGCGGATGGGGCGCAAATGCAGCTCGGAGCGCTCCTGGACGCGGCGGCGCTGGCGAGACGAGACGCCGAGGCGGCGCTTGCCACAGCCAGATCAGATCTGCAGGCGTGCGAGCGCGTGATCGCGCAGCTTAGGCGTGGTGATGAGGCCCGCCGGGCTTGCGGCCTGCCGGCGCGGCTCTGGCAGGCATTGTGGGGCGGATAAGTACCCGCCGCTTCAATGCAACCGGCAGGACCGGGCGCTTCTGGCGCTGCCGGCCTCACGGAAATCATCTGATTTCCGTTATCCAATGAATGGAACGCAGACATAGTTCGCCCGATCCGTCTCCGGCTCTCCGGCGGCATTGCGCCCTCTCCGCAGTTCAGCACTTGAGCCACCGAGACCGGAAGTTGTCATACGTTCATCGCTCACCCCGAAAACAGGCTGGATCGCATCTGAATCGGTCCAATCCGGGCGTCGCGCGATCAGGCTCCGAAGAAGGTGACCTCGCCGCGTCCGCCGACTACCACGAGCTCGTGGTCGGACAGGAAGTGCACGCCCGACACGATCGCCGAATTGCCGGAGCCGACGTCGAGCTCCTGGATTACTTGGCAGTCGCGCGTGTCGAGGAGGACCACGCTGCTCTCCGGCGTCGCGACCGCGAGGATCGGCAGGGTCGGGCTTAGCAGCGCCGACATTGTGAACGCGGCTACCAACCATCTCACGTCTGCTCGAAGGGCCTACTGGCGCCGGTTTTTTGAAGCGATGGGCGTCGTGAGAAACAAGTGCTCACATGCGCATATTGATCCGGAGCTAAAGTCCAGCGAAATAGAGAGACTGGAAAAGGCGGGCCTAGGCGGATTCCTCCAGGGCAAGAGGCTACATTTTTCGGCCCCTATGATGCCAATTGTCATCGAAACTCTGGTTTTATTCTTCAATGAAGTTGAGGGCGCCCCATTGTCTCCGCCGCAACCGACAACGAGCCCAAGCACATCAGGATGAAGCGGGTCACTACTGGCACCTGTCAGCACGAACGTTGTCGATCTCATAAGAGGTGCGTCGGCACACCAAGAACCGAGCAAAGCCCTTCTTGGCCGTTTGGTCGCGACGGGGGCGTGCCCGCAAGGGCAAGGTTCATCCCCATCACACTATCATCGCAAATATCAAGAATTTTGGTGCGCCGGTCAAACCGGCAAGGAGTAGGTGGTGAAAGTCCGCTACGATGAAGGATTAGCGATCCGCATCGGCCCCGAGCCGTGCGTCGGCACCCGCGAGGGTGCAGGCGAAGCGTCGGTAGGGGAGCGCATAGGCCAGCCATTGAGCCGCGAAAGCTTGAATCAATCCGGGTGCCGACGGGGTCGAAATTCCGGAAGGCAACACGGTGGGCGCGTCATCGCGAGTGCCCGTCCGGCCCGGCGTGGTCGAAGACCCTGGCATGTGTGGAAGTTCCTTGCGCGGGAACCGGGAGATCTCGGGTTTGGCCAGTGGCGGCTGCCGCTGGTCCGCATCGGGAAGACGAGGAGTCGAAGCCGATGATGCACGAACCCGAGAAGTCTGACTCCGCCATAGTAGCAACGAAGCCAGCGAACAAAGCCGGGAGACCGGTCGCGGAGCAGGTGGAGCGAAGGGCGGGGACCGGGAGGAACGCGGGTCAGCGGAGCACGTGCCGGGCACAGAACCGGGAAAGCGTGTCACAGACGCTGGGCCGCGTGCGGCAAGCCGTAATGAGATGCGGTTTATCGCCAAATACTCTCGGTAGGAGCCGGATGCCTTAATTGGGCTTGTCCGAATCTGTGGTAACTGCTCAACCCGGCTGAATGACCGAATCCCCGCCCAGAACAGCGCGAATCGCCTGATATGCATCGAGTCCGCGACGTGCCGCCGTGCCAACCACTGATCGAACGCCGGCGAACAGATCGGCGCCCCACTTTGAGCGGAACCCACCCGTCACCTTGCGGTACGTGGCGGTCGGTCGCAACTCCCGCTCACCGCCGTTGTTGTCCGGCGGCGCCTCGGGATGCTCCAGGAAAGTGAACAAACTGTTTCGCACTTTGCCGTAACGTTTTCGCAGCCGCCTGGCGTGCGGATTGCCCGGCACCAAGGCCATGATCGTGTTCAGGTCACGATCCAGCCTTCGCAGATAACTCCGCCGCGTGCTCTCAGCCAGACTCTTGCGCCGCCGCGCCAGCACCACCGCCCGCAGCAGCAGCGCCTTCATGCGCGGGGCGAAAACCGTGTCCCCGGCGTCGATGGCATACTGGCAGTCGCGCAACTGATGCGCCAGGCAGACCTGCCAGAGATCGGCATGGCCCTGCTGCGCGCCATAGAGGTCGGACACCCAAATGCTCGGCCGATGGCCCGCCATCACCTCCGTGACCACGGAGGCGGCGCGGCTGTCGCGCACGACATGGATCACCACCTGATCGTTCTGGAACACCCAGTCCCAATGCGTGCGCCCGTCGATGCGCACCGAGGTCTCGTCCGAGCAGACGATCCGCGAACGGCGCAGCCGGGCCAGGATGGCCGCGACCTCGTTGTCGAAGCTCGGCTTGGCCCGCCGCAGCATCGCATCCAGCGCGCCCTCGCTGATCCGTAGCGCATAGAGGTGCAGGATGCTGCGACAGGCGGCGGTAGCTGATCGCGTGGGTGAAACGCAGATAGATCGCCAGCGCCATGATGTTGGCGCTGAACGGCGAGGCGTCCTCCAGGCCCGCGGGCACCGGCGCCAGGGTGACGCCGCCGCAGCACGGGCAGTGTCCGGCGTAGCGCTCCACCCGCGTCACCAGGGGACGCACCACCGGCAGGTCGATGTGGTCGTAACGGCTGTGCAGCACCTGATGGGCGTCCGTCAGACCGGTCTGGCAATGCGCGCAGGCCGGGACCTTCGCGGTTATCCTCTCGTCGGGGTGGCAGACCAGCGGACGGCCGCCGCCTTTGCGAACCAGACTGCCTTTGCGCGGTCCGGTGCGTTTGGTCTTCTCCGGCCGGTTCGGCTTCTGGCCTGTCGACGGCGGCAGGCTGGAATTGTCCGGCGTCCTGCCGGGCTCGGCGGGTCGCGCTTCAAGCTCGGCAATACGCCGCTCGGCCGCCTCGAGGCGTTGGAACAGCGCCCGGATCAGGACGTCCTTCTCGGCGTGGCTCAGGTGGTCGAGGTTGGGAAGCTCGGGCACCCGGCGGTTAGAATCGACTCAGCCGTGACCGCGTCAAGAACTTTTTCAGGCGGGTCGATGTGGAAGTGAATTATCCTTCCGAGCGCCACAGGAGAGGGGGATGAGCAGTTACAATCTGTGCGGGGGGCGGTCAGTAATGACCGTCCCTACCGCGAACACCTCACGGGAATTGCCTCCGCAGTAGTTGACACTTGTAATCGTAACTCCAGTCGCGATCTTCGCACCGGCACGAATAATTTTCGTGCAGACGCAGAGTATGCGTATCAAGAGTATAAGTTAGCTGTAGCTCCACCCGTTTATCAACATCTCTATATTTCTTCCATCGCCAAATCACGGCGTCTTCTGACTCTGTATACGAAGCTGTCGGAGGCTTCTCCCCAGGCGTGTCGCTGCGCTCCGTTACGGTTTTTCTATCTGTATCGAGGCCATACCCGTAATGCCCCTCTCCGCAGTCCAGCACCATGTGCTCCGCTATCGCAGGGTGAACTACAAGAGCCGCCAGCATTGTCCCGCGGGTCATCACCATTCTCATCCCGCCTGTCCCCCGTAACACCGTTGACCTCAGATTGCCACCGGCGGACGCTTTGCCACCGGCGGACGCTTTGCCACCGGCGGACGCTGTGATCATTTTGGAAGCGCCGCGCTGCTATGTCAATCGGCGTTCTGCCTTACCTAGCAGGAGACCTGACCTGCCGGAAGGTTGGCCGGAGCACGTCGACTGGAAGTGTGACACAGCTCGCGTTGAGCATGTTGTGGAATGCCTGTTATCCAGTTGAGTAGCAGCGAGACGTGGCTTTGATCGCGTTATTTGAGAGTCTGTGCAGAAGTCAAGGATTATACACCAAAAACGGATCATTGAAATCTAGGGGTTTTTCTGGTGCATAGATAAGGATGCTTTCTGTGAACCTCATGATTTGATTCAGCGTCTTGTGGGCAGCGGGGAGCGCCTGGCCGTCGATGTTGGGAAGAGCGTTCTGGTAGCGGACTTCGCTAGCCGAGGTGGTGGCACCTACTCCCTACCCCTCGACCAAGGGAACACCAGTATATGAATGGACGGCCAATCGATATGCCAAGCCACCACGGCTCCAATATAGAGCGTGCAAAAGATCGTATAGACCGACAGGATGGTTCGGACGCCGCGGATGATAGCATACTCGCGCTGCACCCACGTTTCAGACGGAGCGTCAGCTAGATGCCGCGTCAGATAGAGTCGGCTGCCACGGAAAAAGAAACCCCACGCAATAATCGCATTAAGCGCGCTCGCGATCTGCCACAATGGCAAGTTGGGCGGATCGACCAGTTGGATGGTCAGCGTGCCGATCGGTCCAAGCCATGCTAAGGAAGGTAGATTGGTTGCCGCAAAAAGCAGCCATAATTTGGCGATGAACGCGACGGCGGTGCAACCGGAATAGACAAGTAAGGCCTTTTTCAGTGGGTCTTGAAGGTCAGCGTGGATCTGATCATACGGGCGCCGTGGAACCCGAGCGTTACGAACGATCCAGAGGAGAGGAAGCCAGAATATTGCTGTGCTTTTGATAGCAAAGCGGTAGGCAAAACTAAAAGACGAAATTACTAATAGAATAGGCAAACTTATAGCAATGTTAGTCCAGTCAATGTCATCATTGTCAGTAAGTTTGTCTTTTAGGTTTTTGACAAAATCATAAATAGCTATCGTATCCCCTGAGTCGTTACGAAGACCCTCGGTTCCGGTTATCAATCTCGGCGAGATGAAAAGATCAATGCACAATGCATTAACAAAGAAGTTACGTGGAATTGAGTTAAGCCCTTCCAGGGGCTTTCTTACTAAGACCCTCAGAGCAGAAAACACCTTGAAAGGCAGAAATCCACACATCAGCGAGGACCAAAGCAGAAGGTCACTGTGGTCCATCGCCCGGCTGACTAAAAACGTTTGATAGCGGGTAGCGAGTGGTGTCTTGAGCAGTAGAAATGGTGCGATCGCACCTGCTGCCACAATATGTTCGACCGACCCCTGCCACCACGCTAGCCAAAACGATGCTGCACTCGCGAGCAGGGTTTCCATCACCGCTAACAGTGATGGGTTACCACGGCGAACCGACTCCAAGTTTGATATAAGCGGCATCAAGCATCCAGTGGTAATTGCCCCCTTAAGCCCTAGGATACTTTGGCGCAAAATGACGGGCAAGCGTCAAACCTGCGTCTGAGGTGGTCGGCTTTGTCTGCACAGCGTTTCGCTGTCGATAAGTGGAGCCTCTGCCGGGGCGCCACGCCTCCCCCAGTTTATTCTTGATAACTTATTTTATCAAGAATGCCGTATGTGATTGATTCCGAAAATCTTTCAGCACAAAACTGGTGGGGTGGGGGCGTCGAGCGTGACGAGACACCGGACGGCTGCGCCAACCACCATGGTGGATCGCATTGCGCTTGCCCTTGCCAAAGCCGAGGGTCAGGCGTTGGCAGCGGATCCGGCGCGCTATCGGCGCCTGGCGATCGCGTCGCTGAAGCCGCTGGCCATGCCCTCGGAGGCGATGATCGACGCGGCGCACGAAGCCGTCTGGTTTGATGGGGAATGGGCGATCAACAGTCGCCGCGACTTCCAGCGGGCGGTCCGCGCCATGATCACGCAGGCGATCACCGAAGGGCAGGGGAGTGACTTGTAGCTGGCCGGATCGGCAGATTGGCGGCCAGGAAGGGGTTGGCTGTACCGCCGAACCGCTTCATCCTTGGTTTCCTTTGGGAAAAACGGGGAGTGAAATGGCCAGCATTGTCCTCTACGGCTTCGACGGCAGCACCTACGTTCGCACCGTGCGGATGCTCCTCGCCGAGAAAAACGCGCAATACGAACAGGTGCCGGTGAACGTGCTGGCCGGCGAGCCACGTCAGTCCGAGCATCTTGCCCGCCATCCGTTCGGCAAAGTCCCGGTGCTCGACCATGACGGTTTTCGCGTCATAGAGACGAGCGCGATTGCGCCGTATCTGGATGAGGTGTTGCCGGGGCCGTCATTCACGCCCGGCAACCCCAAGGATCGTGCTCGCATGCGCATGGCGATGGGCATTATCGATTCCTACGGATACGGGGCGGTTATTAGCGTGGCGGGCTTCCATCTGTTTCCGGATTTCATCGGCGGCCCAAACGAGGAAACGAGGCAGCAAGGTATCGCTACCGGCAAGAAGGTCTTACAGGAGCTGATGAAGCTGCGGGGAAACGACGGCTTCCTTGCCGGGGGCAGCCTTTCGCTTGGAGACCTCTATCTCGCACCGATCTGTTTTTATGTCGGCCTTACACCCGACGCTGGCGAAGTGTTTATGGTGGACGGGTTCGCCGACTGGTGGGAACGCATGCAATCCTTGCCGAGCTATAAGGCGACCGCGCCGAATCCGGGCTGAGCCTTTGCGAGACCGCGCTGGCACAGCTATGGAAGCTTGCCGGCCGACATCACTCCCAGCTCCCGCACGACTGGTGCACGATGAAGCGCCTTGATCCAGCACAAGCCGCCGCTGCCATGGGCGAGGCGCCTGTCCAACTGACGCTCGCGGGACCCGGCTCGGGCAAGACCAGCACCCTGACGGGGCGCTTCGTCCACCTCATCCGTCAGGGCATCGACCCGACGCGCATACTCGCCGTGACCTTTACGAGGAAGGCGGCCGAGGAGATGCGCGGCCGTATCGCCCGGATCCTGGAGCTGCCGTCCACGGCCGGCCTGAACATCATGACGTTTCATGCGTTCGCGTTCCGGTTGCTCAGGCGCAACCCATCGGCCGCCGGCCTGCCCGAGCGGTTCCATTTGTGGGACACGGCTGAACAGCGGCGGGTTTTCACGACCCGCCAGATGTGGTGGAACGAGGAACTGGATATCCTCGAGATAATCGGCGGGGCCAAGGAACGGCTGTTTGATGCCGCCACGTTCCAGGCCGCGATCAAAATCGACGATGACGTAATGGTCCAGGCCGTCAAGTATTTCCAGGTCTATGAACAGGCGCTGAGCGCCGCCGGTGCCATCGACTTCGCCGATATGGTGCCGCTGGTCGTCAAGGCAATGACCGCCGATGCCTCCTATCGGCGCGGCATCACGGGCGCCTATGATCACATGCTGGTCGATGAATATCAGGACGTGAATCCAGGCCAGATCAAGCTGATCGATCAATTTATCAACGACGCCGTCGGATTGTGGGCGGTCGGTGATGACGACCAGACGCTCTATTCCTTCCGAGCCTCCGACATCCGTCACTGTCTCGACTTCAGCGTACGGTATCCGGCGGCGGTGACGCATGTGCTTGATCGCAACTACCGCTCGAGCCCCGAAATCGTGCACGCGGCCAAACGGTTGATCCGCCACAACAGGGCCCGCGTCGAGAAGGATTACCAACCCGTCGTCGCGGCGCGGGGCGAAGTGGTGATCAGAGGCTATCCGTCGCCGGCAATTGAGGCGCGGCAGGTGGCCGGTGCTGCAGCCGAGCTGCTAAGGCGTGGCAGCCCCGCCGAAAGCATCGCCATCCTGTATCGTACTGGCACACTTGGCTTGCCGTTGCAGGGTATCCTGAAGGACTTAGGCATTCCGTTCGAGGTGCGCGGCGGTGCCGACCTGTGGCAGAGCGTGGCGGCGCGCCTGGTGGTGGGAGCCCTCACCTGGCTGCGCGACGGCGATACGCCAGAAGCCATGAGCCGCCTGGGGGCTAACAAACGTTCGGAAATCGTCCGCAAGCAACTGGATCAAATCCGGGCAGCGGTACGCGGCCAATTCAGCGCCGCGACCGCGCATGTCCGGCGCATCGTCGGTGATGCCGTGCCGGCACGAGCGTCCGACAGGGAGAGAGCGGAATGGCTCGCCGTGGTCGACGGAGTTTTCGCGCTGGCTCTTTGCTGCTCGTCGCTGGAGGAATTGGAACGCCGGATCGCTGAGCAATCTCGATCGCTGCGTTATCCGCCATCGAACGCCGTCGTGCTGTCGACCATTCACTCCGCGAAAGGACTCGAATGGGACACGGTATTCCTGATTGGCGGGAGGAAGGCATTCTGCCGCACGCGAATTGCGCGGACGTCGAGGAGGAGCGGCGGGTTGCCTATGTCGGCATGACCAGGGCATGTCGCCGGCTCGGTCTCACTTACTCGGCTGAGCGGTATGGCGAGACGTCGAGGCCGTCCCTGTTTCTGTTCGAAGTCTGCGGCAAAGAGCAGAGGCACTGCATCTGGAGCGGGCCGCGGTCCCATCACGCCGGCGAGCGCTGGCCGTTGCTAACAGACGGCGAACAAGGCGGCTCATGATGATTGCCGCCACCGGGGCATCAGGGGCTGGAATGAAGCTTGTGCCCGATCCGGATGGGTTGCGGCACCTGCTGGAGCGTTGGCGGGCCGAACCATCGAAAGGCTCGTCCTCGCGACCTGCCGCAGTGCGCTGGGCGACAAGCTGGAGCTGGACAGAGGAGTTTCGTTCAGGCGGTGATCCCGGCGGCCGAGCAACTGATCCGGGAAGTAGACGACTGGATCCAGAGCAAGATTTGAACCTGCGTTGATCCGCCGGGATGGCCTGTGCAGCTTGGCGCGGAGTTCCTGGATGGTTGCCTCAGCATGGACAAGCTCTCGTTCCGCATAGTCCCGGGCGGCCTGCGACCGGATGGCCTGGGGCGCAGCTTTCATCGGATCGTTCGACGAGGGTATAGCCGGGTCCGGGTCGAAAGCCGTTCCAAGACCGAGATCCCGCCGCATTCCGGTTTCCGCGTCATCGCCTTCATGCATTGTCGGGTCGGAGGGTCTGCCAAATGCCACGGTGTTTGCCTTCGTCGATGGGTGATCATACTCCCGGCGGATCGAATTGCCAAAGTGCTTGGCCGCGGAGAGGCGATGCGGGAACAAGGGACGGCGCGGGCGGCTTGAGAGCGGGACCGTTCGAAGCGGGGTAGCCGAATCCGCCGGGATGCTGCATCGACAGTATCGACCCTGGTCTGCGCCCCCAGCGGTTGCTCGATACGGTGACAAAAGGTTGACCATCGGACCGATCTTGAATTGTGCTTCTGAGGCGCTGGCGGTGTTGTCCGAATCGAAGCGGCGTGAGCATGTTGCCGCTCCGAAAGCTTCTCCGAGGAGATCGTGATGCCGCCCGCCAAGAAAACGGCCCCTGCCGCCACGAAGACCGCGGCTCCCGCGAAGGGGGCAGCGAAAAAAGCGGCTGCGCCGGCAAGCAAGGCTGCTGCACCCGCGAAAAAGGCCGCCGCACCGGCCAAGAAGGCTGCGCCGGCGAAGGCCGTGCCGCAAGCCACGCTCACGCTGAAGCATATCGCCGCCGAACTGGCGGAAGGACATGATCTGACGAAAAAGGCGGCCGAAGCCGTGCTTGACGATTTCGTGGCGGTCGTCACCCGGCAGCTCGTCAAGGGGGACAAAATCCGCCTGAGCGGCCTCGGCATCCTGCAGGTGCGCGACCGGCCGGCGCGCACCGCGCGCAATCCGGCGACCGGCGAGTCCATCGCGGTCGCGGCGAGCAAGAAGATCGCGTTTCGCCCGGCCAAGGACTTGAAGGACGCCGTATAGCGAGCGCGATCAGGGGCCGGCCAGCCGGCTGTTCCCCGGCCCCGGGCCAACGCCGCGCAACCGGGTCGGCGCCGCAGGTCGGTCGCACCCCGCAGCGGCGGGGTCCGGTGATCCGCGGCGCGGACCGGCCATCGCCGGCCCCGCCGACTTACCAGAAACGGATATTATGCGACAATGCTCGACCGTCTCAAGGACGGCATGAGGGGTTCCACGCGTGAAAACCTTTTTGCTTGGCGGCGCGGGTGCAAGCCGTGGGCCATTGGCTCGGCCCCTCACGGAACGAACGGCAGATGCCCTTCGTGGTATCCGCTCGAGTCGAAATGCTCCTGGCCGGATTCCAGGAGGCCTTTCCGGACATAATCAGCCACTCCCGGATGCTGTCCCAGGTAATACCGTTCATCGACACGAATCAAAAATGGCACGCGACCCTCGAAGTAGCCGTCATTGACAAAATGCGACTTCGGGTCCGACACCAAGCCCTGGCGGATGGCCGCGGCAATATCCGGGTAACGCCCCAGGTACCAGGCTTCGTCAACCGGAACATTGACGATCAACCGCCGCATCATCTCCAGAAATTTATCATAAGTGCAATGGACCATCAGCTCGCCGTTCTCGGACGAGATGGTCAGGTAGGATTTCAGGGCTTCGAACGGCGGCAAATATTTCAACAGACCAACTCCCGATTGCACGATGCCGCGCGCTTACCGGATGTCCATCGAAACCGCAACGAAAAGCTGATTGGATGTGACCCGCCGCTCGTAATGCGCCGATACAGCCTGATCGGCAGGATGGAGGCATGGCCGGGAGGCGCGGGGTGGGCCAAGACATTTCCGATTTCGATCCCGGCAACCACGTTGTGCCCTTAAAAGGCGCCGTCCACCGTCGCGGCGAGCGACACGCTCGCTGACACGGGTATCGTGACGCCGTAGCCGCCCGGCGGCAATCTCGGTTTGACTACTCAGTAGAACGATTACAATACGATGCCGAGTTGCCGGTTTAGGCGCTTCGCTCGCTTCCGTCTTCGCCAGGACCGCCGATGCCACCTGAGCCGATGTCCGCCGCCGAACTGCTGGAGGCACGGAACGTCATGTTCTGGTCCACGGCGGCGTTTGCCCGGCTCGCTTCGGCGTCGCCGAGAAAGGCCGGGCGCTGGCTATCGGGGAAGGCTCCGGTGCCTGACGCGATCACGGCGCACGTCCGGCTTGTCGTGGCATTCCACCGGGCCAACCTGCGGCCCACTCCGGAGGACGGCGCAGCCGACGTCATGATGGCGGGCGAACTGCACACCGCCGCCGCGGCGATCGGGTGGAACGTCCTGGCGCTCGGCCGACGGCTCGGCATACGGCATGGTGAGGCGGCGCAACTATGGGCCAGCGATGCGCCGATGCCGCCGCCGATGGCCGGGTATCTCCGCCGACTCGCGTCCTGGCACGCGGCGCACCCGTGGCCTTCGATCTAATATTGGTTGCCTTGCGATGCCGGTCGAAAATCCACAGCTATTTGCCGATGTGCCGCCGCGATTAGCCTGGATGGCTTGGCGAGATTTGATCCGGTAATCGAGGCGGTTAGGTGCGACGGATACTTCCTGGCGCGCGGGCACGCCGAATCCGTCAGCGGGAGCGCGCATTAAATGAGCAAAGCACCCAAACGCCCCCGCGATCCGAACCAACTGGCGAAGCTGATTGTGGACCTGACTATGGGGGAGAGGTTGGAGGAACGGGCGGCGGAGCACTGATCGGGCTGTTGTTACACACAGACAATGTCAGGCGGAGTTGGTCGGAAGCCACCCAAAAAAGCAGGTGCTTTAGGCTTGCATGCTGCACCTGCGAAGTGCATTGTTACCTCGCAGACCGCGCCTGGGCGCACTGCTTTCTTGGACGTTTCCTCCCTAAACTTCGGCGGTGCCTGGCCGCCCTTGCGGCCCAGACTGCCTTTGCGCGGTCCGGTGCGTTTGATCTTCTCCAGCCGGTTCGGCTTCTGGCCTTTCGACGGCGGCAGGCTGGAATTGGCCGGGGTTTTGTCCGGCGCGGCGAGCCGCGCTTCAAGCTCGGCAATGCGCCGCTCGGCCGCCTCAAGGCGCTGCCACAGGGCCCGGATCAGGGCGTCCTTTTCGGCGTGGCTCAGGTGGTCGAGGTTGGGAAGCTCGGGCACCCGGCGGTTAGAATCGACTCGGCCGTGACCGCGTCAAGCACTTTTTCAGGCTGGTTGGTGCGCAGGCAATTCATCCATCAAAGTGCCGCCTGAATGGCGGATGAGCGGTTACGTGTTTGGGACCTTTGCGGGTAAGAACCCACCGTCATCACGCAGAGAGCCAACCCATCCTCACGACCGGCCAGTGGCCTTGGCGAACGCTGATCTCGGCCGCAAGGGGTCGATCCACCGCAACTTGGCGTCACCCAGGTCGGCCAGGCATGACTGAACTGGAGCCAAGGCCAGAAGGCCGAACACAGCAGCAGAATACCCCGCGGCGTCGATCATGATTTCCGTCGGCTCATGCTCGGTTTCCTGTTCGACCATAAAGGATTGCCGCACCGCGGCGGAAGCGGCTCCGTGAGGCGCCGTCGGTTCCATATACAAAATGAATTGACATTGACTTCTATACGGGATTAGGATTCTTTGTCCGCCATCGGAACGGGCTTGTGAGCATCGAATCCCTGCGCTGACAGCTTGTCGATAACGCATGGATCATCATGTCTTAGCCAGACAATAGGGGAGGCTTTCGGCTCCAGTGCCAACGGCTACAAAGACAGACAGCTAAAACCTGTAAATATTTGGAATAAGACATTCATGTTTATATCAAGAACACGCGGCATCAGTCCCGTTTGCGGTGTCGCGGCTTGCTTCGCTTTGGCGATCCTTGCCGCAAGTCCTTCGGTTGCCGGGCCCCTGACATTTGCTCAATATGTCCAGGTTAATGGAGCGCAACAGCAATGGACGGTATTGACTGCCGGCGATCTCACAACGGCTTCGGCTTCCGGAACGGTGTATTTTTCGTTCGCAGGGATCCCGGGACTTCCGTTTGCCGGCCCGGAAATTGCCGACTTCACATTGAACGCCACGACTAATCAATTTGGAAACTGTGGCACGATCTGTGGGCCGGGCGACTCGTTCGTTCAACCTGGTTATTCCGGCACATTTTCGTTCATCGATGCCAGTCTGACCCCGGGGGCAAACCTGCTATCCGGGACCTTTGCTGTGACGGGTAGTCCGTCCACTACAGGGGCGCAGTTCAGTTCGAGTATCGGATCCAGCGGCGGCAGCTTTAACGCTAGCGCCACTGTCGGCAATCTCGATCAGCTCGTACTAACGTCGAGCTACATCACCTTCGAAGACGCCACGCAGGAAAATACGTCATGGAGTCTTTCTTCGCTTATTCCAAACTTTGCTACTGCCTTAGTGGGCGGGGGCAACCATGCTATGCCGGCGGGGACGTTTGCGGCCTCGGGTGCCGGCACATTCTCGACCAACTCGCCGCCGGCGGCTATCATTGAACCGGCGAGTGTCGGTCTCATTGTCGTTGGCCTGTTCGGCCTCGTGATCTTGCGTCGCAGGACGCCGATCTGCCGGGCCTGAGTCAATGCCGGGCGGGTGATAAGCTGCCGGATCAAGCTCCGGGCGAGGCCGGAGCGTGACGAGCAGGTCCCAGGTCCCTAACCAAAAGCCGAGACCAGCTGCGCGACCGGCGCGAATGGGGCGAGAACGAGGCGACCCGGCTGCTGTACCCGTTTGCTAGGGGTAGGGGTAAGTTGATGATACCTTTTTATGCCGCAGTCGGCATAAAAACGTATCTGCCGCGATCCGGGTTATGCCGTGCAGGCTTGAGCAATGCCTGTCGCGCGTCTGGACCGGCGACGTTTTGCTTGTCGCAGCCTCGGCATAATCCGTGACCTCTCCAGGCGGCCAGCCCGGCCGCCTGGAGATAATGATGAACACGACGAATGGCGATGCCGCTTTTTGCATCGCCGGTTACACGGACTACCTGCGCGATGTAATGGGTGCGGCCGACACCACGCGGTTGCGCCACTTGCTACCGTACGGCGCTTCATCGCGGCCTATTCCGGCCTGGGTGTCCCCGATTGGGGCGGTCTATCCGTCCAGCGGGTGACCGAGTTCATCCGGGAGGAGGCCGCAGACAAGACGGGGCATGGCCGCACGGCTCCCGCGAGCGCTACGCGCTCTTTCCTGCGATTTCTTGCCGGGCGCGGTATTGCTCCGAGCGGCCTCGACCGCGCTATCCCGGCCATGCCGCGTGCCCGGCATTCCAGCCTGCCCGCGCACCTCTCCTCGGAGCAACTCGCACGGTTGTTGCAACGTCCTGCCACGCCTGGTCCGGCGGAGTATCGTGATCGGGCGATCCTCTCGCTGCTGGCCGGTCTGGGTCTGCGCGCCGGCGAGGTTGCCACCCTCGACCTTGACGACCTGGACTGGCGGGCGGGACAACACCGCCAGTGCGCCGCGAAGTGCCGCCGCGAGCGGGTGTTGCCGTTGCCTCGGGAGGTCGGCGCTGCGGTGGCCGAGTATCTCCAGCACGCCCGCCCGCAGCGTCCGGACCGCCGGTTGTTCTTCACCCTCACTGATCCAGCGCGGACCATCCAGGCTGCGGCAGTCAGCGAGATCGTGCGGCGCCGACGTGCTCGGCCATGGCTCCCTGTAGACGACCGGCATCTACGCCAAACTCGACCTCGACGCGCTCGCCGACATCGCACTGCCCTGGATCGGGGGAGCGCGATAATGGACGGCGATATCGACTTCGCCGACATGTCCGTACAACCACAGGCCAGATAGGCCTCAGCTAACGAACTGCCCCTCCGGTGCCAGTTTTGTAACATAAAATGAACATCAGGCCGCCTTGGCGAGTGGCGTAGGCGGGAGCCGGAGAAGCCGCAGCCCGTCACGCGGCAGGCGGTGGCGCCACCGTCTTCGGTTTGCGGCTTTCCTCAATGCCAGCAGCGCCCGCTGCGTTGTCGGATCCATTGTTGTTGGGCATGACCACGATATCGTTGTCCTGCGCCCAAGTCTAAACTCGAAGGGGGCCGGTGTCTCATCATCGTTGGCACAGAGGGTGCCGTCTGATGCCGATTGGCTTGGTTCGGCCCGAGTCATCCAGGCGGGTCATCCTCAGATTTAGGCTTGCTCGCGGCAGGGCATGGCACGCCTCGACGGGCTGCACCGAACGGTTTGAGAAACGGTTGGAATATTTGTCCTTGAAATTTCCGGGTTACACAACGCTGCATGGGCATCGTTACGGTCGGCTTGACCGCTCCCGTTGACGACATCAGGAGCGGGGTTGCGGCCGCCGCACCGCCATCGCCCATCCTCCCGGCATGTTCATGGTCACCGAAGCCGATGCCGCCGCGATCCGCACCGTCTACGAGCAGCACGGCGAACTATCGGCCGCGATCGAACTGCGCCGCCGGCCGCACGACGTCTGTATTCACTGGGGACCGGGGCGCCACCAACCAGCCCACAGGGAACCTGTGCGGAACTCTTTTCGAGAACAATATACTCCCACGAGACTATGCATGTTATATATACGCGAGTCCTCGGATTCACGGCAGTGCGCGCAAGGTGCTGATGAAATTTAATTGAAGGAGATCAGAAATAGGATTCTTGTTGCAATCATCGGGCCGCCGCCGCTAATAACAGTGCCATGGCAGAACTGTTTCAGGCGCGGCCGTCGCCGCGCGATATGCTGTCCATTACAGAGGATCAAAATGATGCCGGCGCCCCGACCTATCCTGATCATCGAAGATGACGAGGCGATCCGACAGATACTGGTGGAAAACATCGGTTCGACGGGAGGCTTCCATTCGACCGAAGCGTCGACGTTGAGCGAGGCGACAC
>Ga0326728_10001882_pt1 | contig 72007 bp, 67 predicted proteins | sample MB3enrmetagenome_FD_207602 | JGI IMG/M metagenome (GOLD analysis project Ga0326728, IMG submission 207602) | Lab enriched peat soil microbial communities from McLean, Ithaca, NY, United States - MB31MN | ecosystem: Environmental > Terrestrial > Soil > Wetlands > Peat | place: USA: New York...
GACGCCGGGATTCTCTTACTGCACCCTGTGGACCTCGGACGGCTCTGGCTCAGCCAGACCTCCCGCCACCCGCCGGTGGCTCACCATCTACCCGCCCGGCCCGCTGCGGGGAGCAGTGGTCCATCCTGCGCCTAAAGTAAAGACAAAAGGAAAGGCTGCATCGTTGTCAACCGGCCAGCCATCGGAATTGTTCGACCGCGTGCGTTGCGACTTTACCTGACTCGTGCCAGCCGTGCGGCGAGGTTGATGGCGGCGATCATGCTAGCGGGGTTGGCGATTCCCTTGCCGGCGATGTCGAAGGCCGTTCCGTGGTCGGGTGACGTGCGGATGAACGGCAGACCGAGCGTCACGTTCACGCCCGAATTGAACGCGATCATCTTCAGCGGCGCGAGTCCCTGATCGTGATACATCGCCACAACGGCGTCGAACTCTCCGTGATAGGCTTTGTGAAACAACGTGTCGGCCGACCACGGGCCGGTGACGCCCGGAAATCTGCGCGCGGCTCGGCGAATCGCCGGTGCGATGATCCGCCGCTCCTCGCCGCCGAGCAGCCCGCCCTCGCCTGCGTGCGGATTCAATCCTGCCACACCGATCTTTGGTCGTCGGATTCGGAAGCGTTTGCAGGCGTCGTGACAAAGCTCGATGACTTCGACAATCCTTTTCGTCGAGAGTAGCTGTGGCACCTTGGCCAGCGGCACGTGAATCGTCACGAGGGCCACGCGTAGCGGACCGCCAACGAGCATCATGGCGAACCGTTTCGTGCGTGCGATGTGCGCGAGCAACTCGGTGTGGCCTTCGAAGTGATAACCGGCGTCGTGCAGAAGCTGCTTGCTGATGGGCGCGGTGACGAGAGCGATCAGTTCGCCCGACAAACAACGGCGCGCGCCCAGTACAATCCAACTGACGGCATCGGCTCGGCGTTTTGTGCGCGGATTGCCGATGACCTCGTAATCGAATCGCTTGTCGACTTTGCCGGAAGCCAGCGCCTTGGCGACGATTTCCGGGCCGATGCCGGCAACGTCGCCAAGGGTGATCCCGATGCGTCTTCGCATGGCTCAGAGACTTGAAGTCCTAGAATTCCGGTGGCGCAGGCGTCCCTGCCTGCGAACCGTGAATGCACAGGCACGGAGGCATGTGCCACCACCACCTGTGAGACGGGTTCCAGTCATTTGGACTCGTTTCGGATTTCGAAATTCATGCTTCGAGTTTTCCGCTAGAAGAGTCGTATATACGCTTTGGCGCGAAGTTCTTTGACCCATTGTTCCTGCATTTTGGTGCGCTGCTGTTCGAGCAGGATTTTTTCAACTTCGTCGCGCACCTCGGCAAGTGGCTTGGTGTGCGCAGGCTTCACGTCGTCGACTTGCAGGATGTAATAACCTTCGTCGGTCTCGATCAGCTTGCTGTGCTGGCCCGGTCTGAGCGAAAAGGCCACCTCGTATTCCTTGCGCAAGACATCGTAACCGATCCAACCCCAGTCGCCGCCCTCTTTCGCTTCCTTGCCTTCGGAGTAAAGCTTCGCCATGCTGTCGAAACTGTCGCCCGCATCCAGCTTGCCCAAGATTTCCTCTCCCAGCTTGCGCCGCGGATCGACGGGCAGCGGTGCAGGCGCAGGTGCAACCTCTCGCTGGCTTGTCGAAACGATTCGATCGGTCGACGCGACTTGCGCCGTCTGCTGCGTGTCAATTGCTGAAACTTGGGCAGCTTGATTTGTTGCTGCCGTCGCCGGGACGGCCTCAGAAACCATGTTGGTCTCCGCAGATGCTTTTGCAGGTTCAGAGGCACGGCCTGTTTCGGTTGAAGCCGGGGGTGGCGACTCAGGGGGGCTTTTCTTAATGAAGATCATGCGGAGTTTGATCTGGTCGCCGATTTTGTAGTCGTCCAAATGTTCTTGGTAGTATTTTTCGATCTTGTACGGCGAGGCGACCACTTCCTGCTCGGTCTTGTGGTGGCGCATGGCTTGGACGATGATCTGGTCGCGCAATTGATCGCGATACTGCGCCAAGGTCATGCGCTGCGCTTGGAGCGTCTTGATAAACGTGGAGCGATCGCCGCCATAATCGCTGGCGATCACATCGTTGAGCTGCCCGTCCACGACGGTGGCTGGAATGCTGTAACCCTTCTGATTGAATTCCTGAATTATCAACTCGCGGTCGATGAGGTTGTTCAAGGCGTCCATCTGCGCCGCGCGAACCTTCTCCACCAATTCCTTGCCGCTGTAGGTGCGCCTCAATTGCTGCAAAAAGGGTTGCACATAGTCCCGAACTTCGCTGTAGGTGATAACCTTGTCGTTGACAATGGCTGCGACTCCGTCGACGACCTCGGACTGCTCGGTTGTCGCCGCCCGGGCGGCACCGACCAAGAACAGCGCCACTGAGATCAACAGCGCGGCGCAGCGGACGCTCTTGGAGTTCTTCGCCATGACGAGTGGACAATACTCGAAGCGCGCGGCCTGACGCAAGCGGCGGCTGGCGCTCAACCTCAGTTTACTCGCGGCCCGGCAGCCAAGATTTCGCCGGAGACGCCCTTGAACTGCTCGAAGTTCCTAGCAAACTTCTGCGCCAAGTCGCGCGCGCGCCGTTCGTAATCATTGGCATCCTTGGCGGAAAGGCGCGGATCGAGCACTTCACGGGGCATCTCGGGCAGCGCCTTCGGCACCTCGAAACCGAAAACCGGGTCAACCCAGAACTCAGCACGATCCAGCGTGCCGTCCAGCGTGTGTGCGACGTTGTGGCGATTGTGCCACAGGGGAATGCGCGGACCCTGCCCGAACGGATTGCCGACCCATCCCGTGTTCAACAAGTAACAATGCACCTTGTGATTCTTCATCTTCTTGGCCAGCATCTCGGCGTACGTCTGGGGCGTCAACGGAAGGAACGGCGCGCCGAAACAGGTCGAGAAGGTCGGCGTCGGGTCTTTGCCCAAGTTCGCCTCTGTGCCCGCGAGCGCCGCGGTGTAGCCCGCCATGAAATGATACATCGCCTGCGCGGGACTGAGCCGCGCCACCGGCGGCAACACGCCGAACGCGTCGCACGCCAGAAACACGATCGCCTTCGGATGCCCGCCCATGCCGCCGGGCACGGCGTTGGAGATGTATTCCAACGGGTAGGCGCAACGTGTGTTCTCGGTGATCGAGTCGTCGAAGTAATCAGGTTCGCGCGTCCCGGGATTGACGACGACGTTTTCGATGACCGAGCCGAACCGAATCGCCTCCCAGATCATCGGCTCGCGTTCCTTGGTGAGCTTGATGCACTTGGCGTAACAACCCCCTTCAAAATTGAACACGCCCTGATCGCTCCAGCCGTGCTCGTCGTCCCCGATCAGGCCGCGCGACGGGTCGGCCGACAGCGTCGTCTTACCCGTGCCGCTCAGTCCGAAGAAGATCGCCACATCGCCATCTTGGCCGACGTTAGCCGAACAATGCATCGGCAACACTCCGTTTTGCGGCAGCACGTAGTTGAGCACGCTGAAGATGCTCTTCTTCATCTCGCCCGCGTACTCCGTGCCGCCGATGAGCACGGTCTTGCGCGCGAAATCCACGATGATGAACGCCTCGCTGTTGAGCTTGTGCTTTTTCGGATCGGCGAGAAACTTGCACGCGTTGATGACCGTCCATTCCGGCACGTGGTTGGCAAGTTGTTCGGGCGTGCCGCGGCGGAAAAGCTGTTTCACGAACAGACTGTGCCACGCCAACTCGGTGACGATGCGGATCTGCATCGTGTACCGCGGGTCGGCACCCGCGAACCCGTCCATCACGAACAACTCCCGGCCTTGCAAGTACGCCAACACTTCCTGGCGCAGCACAAGGTAGTCTTGCTCGGCAATCGGCTGGTTGAGCTTGCCCCACCAAACCTTGTCCTTTGTGCTCGGCTCCTCGACGATGAATTTGTCGCGCGGCGACCGCCCCGTGCGTTTGCCCGTCCATGCGTTGAGGGCACCGCTCGACGTGAGCAATCCCTCGCCACGCCGCACCGCCTCCTCGATCAAGCGCACGGGCGACAGATTCCGATGCACCTTGCCCGGTCGCACTATGCCATGATGTTCCAATCCGTACTGACTCATAGATGATGCCCTCGCCATTCCCCGGCGCGTTTACACCGAATTCAGGGACGCCGCAACTGAAAAACGTCAATCTCCACCACGAAGCCCACAAAGAATGCCAAGGCTTCGTGAACTTCGTGTCCTTCGTGGTTAATTCCCATAGAAACTCTCAGACGGTACTCCGGCTTCCTTCCGCACGCGCCCAGCGATGGCGTCCACTTCCGCGTTGGAAAGCGCGGTCACGAATTGCCACGCGGGCACGCCGTCCGCCATCGTCATCGGTTTGCGGGCGATGGTGTACACCTGCACCAGCTTGATGTTGCCAATCTCGCGGAGACGCTGGCAGTACGCGCCAATTTCGTAGGCGATCGGGCCAACGTCATGCACTTTCAAGAACAAACTCTGGATCACGATGGGCCGCGCCTTCGCGCATGCAGTGATGTTCTTCAGGATTCGCGCGAACGGTATTTTCGTGCGGTTAATCAGCTTGAAGTATGCTTCCGTTCCCGCGTCAAGCTTCGCCCAGACTTCGCCGTTTTTGGCGTCCATGAGTTCCAATCCGAGCTTCACGTCGGCGCGATCGAGTCCGCCCGCGTCGGTGATCAGGATGATCTTCGCTTCAGGTGGTTTGACACGAGCAATCATCTCGACGGTTTCGGCGAAGTTTGGCAGTGTCGTCGGCTCGGCGTCGCCGCTGAGCGCGATGTCGTTGAGCCGAAGCGTGTTCTTCGGCACGGAATCGAACGGCGGATGCTTGGCCAATTCGCCCGATTGCACCATCTCCAGCATCGCACGCAGTTCTTCTCCCGCGACGGCAAGATCGAACTTCGTGATCGTCGCAGGCGTAGTGCGGTCCACCTGACAATAAATGCAGTCGAAGTTGCAGACCTTGTCCGGATTCGTGTTGATACCGATGGAAATGCCGTGGCTGCGCCGCGAAAGGACGGGATAGACGAACCGGAAGTCCTCGAACCGTCGCGGATGCTTGCGATGTGCATTGAGAATTTCCACGCCGACAGAATAACAGCGGATCGCGCGGATTTCACGGATGAATTATTCGCGCCATCCGCGTCATACGCGGTGCACAACAAACGCCAGCCGCTCACGCAGGTCGGCTATCGCGTAGGTGTGGGTGTACAGGTGAATTTGATATCTAGAGCAGTATTCTTAACGGGCGATGCGCATGCTGCAACAGCGGCACAGTGGGTCCCTTCCAGAGGAACTGCAAAAAACCTGAAAAAGTTCTTGCAATTGCCCGTTATTGCAATATAGTGCTCATTACATGACTATCTAGACTAAGATAGTAATTATTGAAAGCTATTATGGAACAGAAGGATGTGCGCAATAGCGAGGAACAGCGACGCCGCGAACCGGAATGGCTGGCGATTGTCCAGCGCCATGTGGCAACCGTGCGCTACGGGGTCGTGCAGATCACCGTGCATGATGGCCGCGTGACGCAGATCGAGCGCACTGAAAAGCTGCGCCTGAATTCCGGCAACGACTGGGAGATCTGAATTTATTGCCGACCAAACGACATGGAGGCCAATCACAAAACACACAATGGCAGAGCTGACCAGACGACTGGAGGTCCCGCTGAAGGAAAGGAAGTCAGTACAATGAACCGAAACCTGAAACTACTCGTCCCGATCATTGCGATAACGCAGTTGGTCAGCCACCAACTTGCCGCTCACGCGGATGAGATCGCCACGAACGCCGCGCCGGCAAAAACCGCGCCAGCCGAGAAAGGCGCGCCGCTGCCGCTGCACGAGATCGAAGGCAACGGCGGCATTTTCTCCACGTTGTCGGGGTATCTGGTTAATCCACCGCGAGACGGCGAGCCGGTCGGCCGTCCGAGCGTCGGTTTCGCTTACGTCAACATCGGGCACGGGCAGGATCTGGAAGCCCTGACGGTCACGGAGACGCCGTGGAAGCGGCTCGAACTCGGCTACGGCTGGGATCACCTGAGCTTGGGCAACCTGCCGTTGGCGATCAAGAACGCCACCACGGTGAGCATCAGCCGAGACGATGTCGAGTTGCACAACTTCAACGCGCGGCTGCAATTGTTGAAGGAAGGCGAGTTCGATCAGAAATGGATTCCGGCGCTGACCTTCGGCGTGCATTACAAGAACAACGACGGCATCAGCACCATTAACGATGAACTCGGGGGCGCGTTGAGCAGCGCCGGCATCACCCACAACGAAGGCGTGGATTATACACTGTACGCGTCCAAGCTGTTCACCCAGTTACCGCGGCCCGTGCTGGTGGAACTCGGTGGGCGCGCTACGGAAGCCGTCTGGAACGGATTGGGCGGGTTCACCTCCAAGTACGACTTCCTGTTCGAGGGCAACGTGGTCGTGTTCGTCACGGGCAACTTTGCGCTGGCAGCCGAATACCGGCAGCAGCCGAATGAATACAGACCCATCGGCAATTTGGTGCAGGCCGAGGGCGACTGGTGGACACTGGACGCCGCCTATGTCGTAAACAATCACTTGACTCTGGCGGCCGGTTACGGACATTTCGGAAATGTATTGAATCAGCAAGCAAATGGCGTCTGGGGCATCACGACCAAATGGGAGTTTTGAGATCGCAAACCAACACCGCATCGCGGGAGATATTCTCCCCCCCGCTGCGGAACCGGAGGGAATATGAGTACACAACGTTTTTTTGAGGACAATTCACAATCCATTGGGAACACCCCGCTGGTGAAACTGAACCGCACGGCCGCTGGCGCCAAGGCCACCGTCTTGGCCAAGATTGAGGGACGCAATCCGTCCTATTCCGTCAAGTGTCGTATCGGTGCCGCGATGATTTGGGACGCCGAAGAAAGAGGGTTGCTCAAGCCGAATGGCACGATCGTCGAGCCGACGAGCGGCAACACCGGCATCGCGCTGGCCTTTGTCGGCGCGGCGCGCGGATACAAGGTGATTCTAACAATGCCTGAAACGATGAGCCTTGAGCGGCGCCGCGTGCTGGCGGCATTCGGTGCCGAGGTTGTGCTGACGGAAGGACCCAAAGGCATGCCCGGCGCAATCGCAAAGGCACAGAGCATCGTAAACTCTGATCCGACCCGCTACTTCATCCCGCAACAGTTCAAAAACCCGGCGAATCCCGCGATTCACGAGAAGACGACGGGACCCGAAATCTGGGAACAAACGGGCGGCGCGATTGACGTGTTTGTGTCCGGCGTGGGCACGGGGGGAACGATCACCGGCGTGTCGCGCTACATCAAAAACACGAAGAGGAAGAAAATCCAATCGGTCGCCGTCGAGCCGAAGGAAAGCCCGGTGATCACGCAGAAGCTCGCGGGCCAGGAACTCAAGCCTGCTCCGCACAAGATCCAGGGAATCGGAGCCGGCTTCATCCCTGACACGCTCGATCTCTCGCTTGTGGATCGTGTGGAGCTGGTGGACAGTGCCGAGGCGGTGACGTTCTCGCAGCGATTGATCCGGGAGGAAGGCATCCTGGCCGGCATCTCGTCCGGCGCGGCGGCGGCGGTGGCCGTGCGGCTCGCGCAGCAGCCGGAGTTCGCTGGCAAGACCATTGTCACCGTCCTGCCCGATGCAAGCGAACGGTATCTGTCCACCGTGTTGTTCCAAGACTGGGCATGAGGACGCAGCCCGGAAGGAGAAACAATGGCCAACGACAACCAACCAGCGAAAAAGGAGAATCCTGGCGATTCCAACCTAGAACCTATCTCAAAACCTAGATTCTGGACGGAAATCCTCGGAATTCATATCGCGGTAACCAGTTTGGGATAGGCTCTTAAGCGGATTCTGGGAGCTGATCAGAAACCTCTTTCTCAAAACGAAAAACGAAAAATAAAGGAGATACGAAAGTGTCAGACAATACACCAACCTACAAGCTTGGCACCCAGGCGTTGCACGCCGGTCAGGTGCCGGACCCCACAACCACGGCCCGTGCCGTGCCGATCTATTCGACGACGAGTTACGTGTTCCATAGCACCGAGCACGCGGCGAATCTGTTCGGCCTCCGCGAATTCGGGAACATCTACACGCGCTTGATGAATCCGACGACCGACGTCCTCGAAAAACGCCTCGCGGCGCTCGACGGCGGCGCGGCGGCGTTGGCATTTGCCAGCGGTCAGGCGGCCATTACGGCGTCGCTCCTGACGATCGTGCACGCCGGGCAGAACTTCATCTCGGCGAACAGCCTCTACGGCGGCACGTGGACGTTGTTCACGCAGACGTTCTCAAAGCTGGGCATTGAGGTCCGGTTCTTCAATCCGAAGAATCCCGAGAGCCTCAGCAAGCTCGTGGACAAGAACACGCGCGCCGTTTACATCGAGACGCCCGGCAACCCGAAGAACGACGTGCCGGATCATCGTAAAATCACCGAGATCGCCCATAAACACGGCCTGCCGACCATCGTGGACAACACCGCGCTCACCGCGGCGCTGTTCCGGCCAATCGAGCACGGTTACGACATCGTCGTGTACTCGACCACGAAGTTCATCGGCGGCCACGGCGTGCATCTTGGCGGCGCCATTGTGGACAGCGGCAAATTCCTGTGGGCCAAGGAACCGGCGAAGTGGCCGGAGTTCACCGCGCCGTCACCGTCATACCACGGCATCGTGTTCGAGGAAGCATTGCGCCCCATCGGCAACATCGCTTACATCATTCACATTCGCACCCACTGGCTGCGCGACACCGGTGCCGCGCAAAGCCCGTTCGGCGCGTTCCTCACGTTGCTCGGCGTGGAGACGTTGCACCTGCGGCTCGAACGCCATTCCCAGAACGCGCTCGCCGTCGCGCAGTTCCTCGAAAAACATCCGGCCGTGCAATGGGTGAACTATCCCGGACTGCCGAGCCATCCCGACTACGCCAACGCGAAGAAGTATTTCCCGGATGGTCATGGCGCGATTGTCGGTTTCGGCATCAAAGGTGGCGCGAAAGCCGGGGCCAAGCTGATCAACAGTGTCAAATTGTTCAGCCACCTCGCCAACATCGGCGACGCCAAGTCGCTCATCATCCATCCGGCCACGACGACGCATTCGCAACTCACGCCCGAGGAGCAAGCCCAGACCGGTGTGACACCGGAGTATGTGCGGTTGTCCGTCGGCATCGAGGACGTGCACGACATCATTGCCGATCTCGATCAGGCGCTGAAAGTCTCACAGGGTTGACGAAAGGAGGAATCGGCGTCGGATGCACATCATCCAACACGTTCGCGCAGACATCAGTTTGGCCATTGAGAGTCCGGCAGCGAACCAGTTGTCCGGGGGCCGACTCGGGTGGCAGCGTCCTCCAACGCGATGCGCGCGAACTTATGGACGGTGTCTTCCGATTGGGGACCGGGGCCGCGACTCGCGGCCCCGGTCCTGCCCGAAACCGCAGTCGTTCGTCACGGAACTCCCAGCGTGAACGCACCCCGTCCCACTGCCGAGGCAATCCGCCGCCGGGCGTATCAACTCTACTGCGAACGCGGAGGTGCGCCCGGTCATGAAATTGATGACTGGCTCCAAGCCGAATATGAACTGACACAACTGCCCATTCGCAAACTGGCTGAACTTGAGCCCGGCGACAAGCACGCCGCCACCAGCCTGCTGACAGGACTGGTGCAGGTGGCGTTGTTTCTGGGGGAAGGCATTTGAAGCAAGAGGTCACCTCATGATCAACAAACGAACAGCCGCGGATCCGCTGGCGGAGTTGTTGGCATCCCAGCGGGAAGAAATCGCCAAACACAAATGGATCGAAAGCGAGAAAGCCGGCCGCGACATCGGCTGGCCGCGGGCCAGTGCGGAGTGGTTCCAAAATCATTTCTCCGACTGGATTCGCGCCCAACAACGGGCCATCGACGAGACGCTTCGTTCCGACCGTCGCTTCAACTGATTTTCACATCATGCTCAAACTCGGCGTCAACATTGATCATGTCGCCACGCTGCACCTAGCGCGTTACAAAGGTGCGAACGGAGTGGTTCCCGAACCGGATCCCGTGTGGGCCGCCGTGGAGGTAGAATTGGCGGGAGCGCATGGCATTACCGTTCATCTGCGCGAAGACCGGCGCCATATCAACGACCGTGATGTCCGTCTGCTGCGGCAGGCCATCCGCACGCGACTCAATCTTGAAATGGCCGACATCCCGGCCATCGTCGCCATCGCCGAAGAGATCAAACCGGACGAAGTCTGCCTCGTCCCGGAAAAACGCCAGGAACTTACCACCGAAGGCGGCCTCGATGTCGTTCGCGCCGCCAAATCCAACCTCCCGAGAACCATTGCCCGGCTCCGCCGCACTGGCATCGTTGTCAGCCTTTTCATCGACGCCGACCCCGAACAGGTCCGCGCCGCCGTAGGTGTTGGCGCCGAGTTCATCGAACTGCACACCGGCCGCTACGCCAGCCGCCGGACGGCCGACGCCATTGTCGCCGAGATCAAGAAACTCACTGCCGCCGCAACCCTCGCGCACCAACTCGGCGTCTGCGTCAACGCGGGCCACGGCCTCAATTACCAAAACACACCCGGTATCCTCGCCCTGCCGTACTTGGAAACGCTTAACACCGGGCACGCGGTCATCGCACGGTCAGTGTTCGTTGGTTTGCGCCGGGCTGTTCGCGAGATGCTGGCGGTGATGAGCCATTTCCCGAACCACATCAACCCACATCAGGAGAAAAAGCATGAGCATCCAACAGGTGACAGCCACACATGACCAAATCGCCGCGCGCGCCTACGCCATTTGGGAGAGGGAAGGTTATCTGAAAGATCGCCACCTCGTTCATTGGCTCGAAGCCGAGCGCCAACTGCATCGGGATACAGAATCCGCCGGCAAGCGTGAAGCCGATGTCGCCTCTGGGACGTAAAGCCCACTCCCCGAAAAACCGCGTCCTGCAGGCTTAACAAGCTGATCCATGAGGTTCTCGCTCAAACAAAACATAGCGTGCTGCCGGGGTTCGGGCTGGAGTGTGCACGACATCATCGCCAACCTCGACCAAGCGTTAAGAGCATCACAATATTGACGAAAGAATGAAACCACAGAATTCGCGAGCGGGGTTGGAGGAGTCCCGGCAGGAGGAGATCACGTAATGCGGTACCACGAGAGCGTTCTCGAAATCATCGGGCGCACGCCGCTGATCAAGCTGTCCAAGGTTGTGGATGGCTTGCCCAGCACGCTGCTGGCCAAGGTGGAGTGCTTCAATCCCGGCGGCAGCGTGAAGGATCGCGTGGCCCTGCGGATGATCGAGGATGCCGAACGCCGCGGCCTCCTCCAGCCCGGGAGCACGATCATCGAGGCCACGGCGGGCAACACCGGTGCGGGGCTGGCGCTCGTCGCGGCGGTCAAAGGCTACCGGTGCATCTTCGTGTTGCCCGATAAAATGAGCGAGGACAAGGTCAACCTGCTGAAGGCGTATGGGGCTGAGGTCGTGATCACGCCGACCTCGGTTTCACCCGACTCCCCGGAAAGCTACAACGGTGTCGCCGACCGGCTGGCTCGCGAGATTCCCGGCGCGTATCGGCCGAATCAGTTCGCGAATCCGGAGAACCCCGCGGCACACCGTGCCACCACGGGACCGGAGATCTGGCAAGACACAGCCGGCAAAGTGGATGTCTTCGCTGCCGGCATGGGCACCGGCGGCACGATCTCCGGGACCGGCCAGTACCTGAAGGAACAGAATCCCCAGGTACTGATCGTCGGCGTGGATCCCGCGGGCTCGATTCTCTCGGGCGATGCGCCGAAATCCTACAAGGTCGAAGGCGTCGGCGAAGATTTCATCCCCGCCACCTTCAACCGCCAAGCGATTGACGAGATGGTGCGGGTGACGGACGCGGAAGCGTTTGCGATGACCCGCCGGCTCGCGCGCGAGGAGGGCCTGCTCGCCGGTGGTTCGGCGGGCATGGCCGTGGCGGGCGCGGTCAAGTTCGCGCGCCGGTTGCCGCCAGGCAAACTCATCGTGGTGCTGTTGCCAGACACGGGCCGGAACTACCTCGGGAAGATTTTCTCGGACGCGTGGATGCAGCGGAACAATTTTCCCATCGAGGTACCGGAGAGTTTCGCCGCCGGTGACGTGTTGCAGGCGAAGAACGGGTTGGCCGTCTTGATTTCCATCGAATCGGAACACCCGGCGCTCGCCGCTCTCGAACTGATGGACCGCAACGCGATCTCGCAACTTCCCGTGCTGCGCGATGGCCGCGTGGTGGGCAGCTTGAACGAGGTGACCTTGGTCAAGCTGTTGCACGATGGCGTGGATCTGCGCCAGAAGAAGGTGACGGAAGTCATGGGGCTGCCAATGCCGCAAGTGGAGGCGGCCACCGACGTGGCCGAAGTGTACCGGTACCTGATGGCCGGTTACAGCGGAGTCATCATCACCCAGAACGGCCAACTGCGCGGCGTGCTGGCCCGCATCGATCTGGCGGATTTCTGGGCGCGGAAAGCCAAGGAGAAGGAGGTGCTCAATTGAAGTTCGCCACCAAAGCCATCCACGTGGGCCAGCCCGCCGACCCTGCTACGGGCGCGACCACCACGCCCATCTATCTGACTTCCACGTTCACCCAGGAAGAGATCGGCAAACACAAAGGCTACGAGTATTCGCGGACTGGTAACCCGACGCGGGCCGCGCTGGAGCAATGTCTGGCAGCGCTCGACGATGCCGAGCATGGCCTGGCGTTTGCCTCGGGTTCGGCGGCGACCGCTGCGACACTCTCGATCTTGCGGCCAGGTGACCACGTGATCGCTGCGGAAGACCTCTATGGCGGCACGTACCGCTATTTCGAGCGCGTGGCCAAGCCCGGTGGCATATCGTTCACCTACGTGGACGGGCGACGGCCGGAGGAGTTTGGCAAAGCACTGCAGCCGCAAACGCGACTGGTGTGGATCGAAACGCCCACCAATCCGCTGTTGCAGTTGGTGGACATCGCTGCCGTCGCAGCCATTATCAAGGGGCGTGGGGCACGGCTCGCGGTGGACAACACGTTTGCGACGCCGTTCTTCCAGCGCCCGCTGGCGCTCGGTGCGGACACCGTCGTGTACAGCACGACGAAATACATCGGCGGCCATTCCGACGTGGTCGGTGGCGCGGTGGCCACTGGCGACTGGATTTTGTACAAGCAGATCAAGTTCTACCAGAACGCGGCGGGCGGCGTGCCGAGTCCCCTCGACGCTTGGCTCACGTTGCGCGGCGTGAAGACCCTCGCCGTCCGCATGCCGCGTCATGAGGAAAACGCCCGCGAAATCGCGCGATTTTTACAGCAGCATTCGGACGTGGAAGCGGTGTATTATCCCGGCCTGCCGAGTCACCCGCAACATGAGTTGGCGACGCGCCAGATGAGCGGGTTCGGCGGCATGGTGACGTTTCAGATTCGCGGCGGACGGGAGCAGGCCAACGCCTTCGTGAAGGCGGTGCGGCTTTTTTCGTTTGCAGAAAGTCTGGGCGGCGTGGAGTCGCTCGTGTGCCACCCGGCCACGATGACGCATGCCTCGTATCCGCCGGAAGACCGCCTGCGCCGGGGTATCACCGACGGGACGATTCGGCTCTCGGTGGGAATTGAAGATGTGGAGGATTTGAAGGCCGACTTGGATCAAGCGTTGCAAAGATGCCATGACTGAAAAACTTTTTGACAGCGACAGCGTGCGCCACGCGCGACCGTTGCGCTACGCGCAGACGGTCACTTTCGACCGCGCGCTCGACTTGGAGATGGGCGGACAGTTGCCGAGCGTTACGGTGGCCTACGAAACGTACGGCCAACTCAACGCGGCAAAGGACAATGCCGTGCTCGTTTGCCATGCGATCAGCGGCGATTCGCACGTGGCCAAGCACGACGAGGAGGACGATCCCGGTTGGTGGGACATCATGGTCGGCCCGGGCAAACCGATTGATACTGACTGCTACTTTGTGATTTGCCCGAATCTGCTCGGCGGCTGCCGGGGCACGACCGGCCCCGGTAGCATCAATCCAGCAACGGGCAAACCATACGGCCGCGATTTCCCAACAATCACCATCGGCGACATGGTCGAAGTGCAGCACCGGCTTCTCGATCATCTCGGTATTGACACACTGCTGGCGGTGGTCGGCGGATCGATGGGTGGTCACCAGACGCTGACGTGGGCGACGCAGTTTCCAGAACGTGTGCGCGGTGTGGTGGCGCTGGCCACATCGGCGCGATTGACAAGTCAGGCGCTGGCATTCGACGTGGTCGGACGCAACGCCATCCGCCGCGATCCCCATTACCACGGTGGCCAATACTACGAGGAGAAACACGGACCGGAGGTCGGCTTGGCCATCGCGCGTATGATCGGGCACATCACCTACCTCTCGCGTGAGGCGATGAAACGAAAGTTCGAGGCCAACCGGCTCCAACCGCGCGAGCTCGCCACCGAATTCGAAAAAACATTCTCGGTCGGCTCGTATCTCGGCTACCAGGGAACGAAGTTTGTCGAGCGTTTCGATGCCAACAGTTACATGGTGCTCTCAATGGCAATGGACCTGTTCGACCTTGGCGGTACCGAAACCGAGTTGACCGCCCCACTCGGGCGCGCACGCTGCCGTTGGCTGATCGTCAGCTTCAGCAGCGACTGGCTGTTTCCACCCGATCAGTCTCGCGAGATGGTGAACGCGCTGATCGCCAACAACGCGCCGGTGAGTTACTGCGACGTGCAGACCGACTGTGGTCACGACGCCTTTCTGTTGCCTAATGACCTGCCTCGTTACGGCGAACTGGTCCGCGCGTTTCTTGGAAACCTGACCGGTACGGAGGCGCCCGACCAAGGTGAAGAAGAGTTGCATCGTCAAAGCCCGACCAGCATTTTTCATCCACGACGGCTCGACTTCGACCGCATCGTGGAGTTGATCCCGCAACAGGCCACCGTGTTGGACCTCGGCTGTGGTCGTGGCGGCCTGCTGGCGCGGGTTGGGCGCACGGACCATCACCGCGTGCTCGGGGTGGAACTGGACGAACAGGCCGTGATCGCTTGCGTGCAGCGCGGTCTTGATGTGATTCAGGCGGACCTCAACGCCGGCCTGACGCCGTTTGCAGATAAGCAATTTGATTATGTCGTGCTTTCGCAGACGTTGCAGACCGTCGAAAACGTCGCGCGGGTCATTGACGACATGTTGCGTGTCGGTCGTCTGGGCATCGTCAGCTTCCCCAACTTCGCCTTTCACAAGTTGCGGCGGATGCTGGCCGAGGATGGGCGGTCGCCCAAGAGCGCAGGATTGCTGCGCTACGAATGGTACAACTCGCCGAACCGCCGGTTCCTGAGCATCACCGATTTTGAGGAGTTCTGCCGCGAAAAGAACATCAGCATTCACCGGCGCATCACCCTCGACACTGAAAATGGAAACGAGATCATGGACGATCCGAACTTGAACGCCGACTTGGGGATCTTCGTTATCAGCCGGGACTGACAACGGCTCTCGTCCTTGATTTTTCCGATGTGGCAGACAAAAATCGCTTGCTATTGTCTACTGCTATAGTAGAGTTGGCATCGTCATGCGGCTATCCAAGCGAGGCGAATACGCATTGCGGTCGTTGATCAATCTTGGCATTGCCCAGGAACTGGGTCTGCCATTGTTGCGCATCAGCGAGTTGGCAGGGAAAGAGGACATCCCGATCAAGTTTCTGGAGCAAATCCTTCTGCAACTGAAGACAGCGGGGTATCTCGACAGCAAGCGCGGCAAGAACGGCGGCTACTTCATCAGGAAACCGATGAACAAAATCAAAATCGGCGACCTAGTGCGATTGATCGACGGGCCGCTCGCGCCGATTTCCTGCGCGAGCGTCACCGCCTACGCGCCCTGCTCCTGCCCGGACGAGGTGCATTGCGGCCTGCGGCTGTTGATGGTGGACGTACGCAACGCCATCGCCAACATCTTGGACAACTACACGTTGGCCGACGTGGTGGAAGTAACGCTTCGCAAGATCCGGCGCGACAAAGCGCCACTACCGTTCATGGAGGGAAAGGAACGATGAAAATCATTCGCGTGTTGCTCGTCGTTGCTGCCGCCATCGGTTTCACCACGGCGGAATCGGCCGAAAAACTCATGGTACGAGTGGGGCATTTCCCCAACGTGACGCACGCACAGGGCGTGATCGCTCACGGGTTGAGCCGCGAAGGAAAAGGGTGGTTCGAGGAGCGGCTCGGCCCGGATGTGGAAATCCAGTGGTTCGTCTATAACGCTGGCCCCAGCGCGATGGAAGCGATCCTAACCCGCTCGCTCGACCTGACGTACGTCGGGCCGAATCCGGCCATCAACGCCCATTTGAAATCGCAAGGCGAAGAAATCCGCATCGTGGCAGGCGCGTGCAGCGGTGGCGCGGCGTTGGTCGTGCAGCCGGATGGACGCATCAGGACGGACGCCGATTTCAAGGGCAAGAAGATCGCCACGCCGCAGCTTGGCAACACGCAGGATGTGGCCTGCCGCGCGTGGCTCCAGTCGATAGGACTGCAGATTACGATGACGGGCGGCGACGCACTGGTTGTGCCGATGGCGAATCCCGACCAGTTGTCCTTGTTCCGGCGCGGGGATATGGACGCGGTTTGGACGGTCGAGCCTTGGGTGAGCCGTCTCGTGTTGGACACGAAGGGGCAGGTGTATTTCGATGAAAGCTCGCTGTGGAAACAGACGGGCGGCAAGTATGTCACGACGCATTTGGTGTGCAGCGTGAAGTTCCTCAAGGAGCATCCCGATTTGCTCAAGAAATGGATCGCGGCCCACGTCGAGTTGACGAAGTGGATCAATGAGCATCCCGACGAGGCGAAGCGGATCCTCAACGCGGAGATCAAGGCCGAGACAACCAAGGCGTTGCCCGATCAGACACTCGACAGCGCGTGGAAACGGTTGGAGATCACTTACGACCCGGTCAGCGCTTCGCTGTTGAAGTCCGCTGAGGACGCACATCGGATCGGATTCTTGAAGGACAAGCCCGGCCTTTCGCGCATTTACGACCTCAAACTTTTGAACGACGTGCTGCGCGAGAAGGGATTGGCCGAAATCAAATGATGGCGGTTCACGAGGAACTGCAAAACGTCCCGCCCGAAAAGCTGGTGGTGGAAGGCGTGTCGAAATGGTTTCGGACGCGCCGCGCTACCATGCACGCGCTGGACAACATCTCGCTGAACATTCGGGAAGGCGAGTTTGTTTGCCTCGTCGGGCCATCGGGCTGCGGCAAGTCCACGCTGCTCAACATCATCGCGGGGCTGGAGGCACCCGACAGTGGCCGGGTGCTGGCCGACGGCAAGCCGGTGACCGGGCCGGGCCGCGACCGCATGGTCATGTTCCAAGAGTCCGCCCTGTTCCCCTGGCTAGATGTGATGGGCAACCTGATGTTCGGACTGAAGTTAAAGCCGAACCTGACCAACAAGGAACGCCACGAGGTGGCCGAGTATTATTTGCAGTTGGTCGGGCTGCAAAGCTTCTTGCACGCCAACATTCATGAACTCTCTGGCGGCATGAAACAACGCGTGGCGCTGGCGCGTGCCCTGGCGCCGAATCCGCGCGTGCTGCTGATGGACGAACCTTTCGCGGCGCTGGACGCGATGACGCGCGAGCAGTTGTACCGTGACATTCAGGAGATCTGGCAGAAGCGGCGCAAGACGATCATCTTCGTGACCCACAACGTTCGTGAAGCCGCATGTCTCGGCGATCGCGTGCTGTTGTTTTCGACGCATCCCGGGCGCATTCAGGAGGAATTCGGCATCGGCTTGCCGCGCGCTCGCGACATCAACAGCGTTGATCTTGCCAAATACTCGGCCCAGATCACGCGCTCCTTGAAACGGCATTTGCATCTCGAGATGGCCGAGGCGGCTGGATGAAACGCGCGTTGATGATCCTGATCTTTTTCGTCGCGCTGATTTTGATTTGGGAGGGATTGTTCCGCGCCAGAATCTGGTCTCCCGTGCTGGTTCCAGGACCGCTGAGCGTGGGCCGGTATCTTGACGGGGCCATTCTCGACGGCACGCTCTGGCATGCGACGGTGGTCACGATGCGGCGATTGTTGTTTGGGTACTTTCTGGGAATTGCCTGCGGATTGCCGCTGGGATTGCTGACGGCCCGGTTCAAATTCATGGAGGACACGCTGGGCATCGTAGCGCTGGGACTCCAGACTCTGCCGAGTGTGTGCTGGGTGCCGCTGGCGCTGCTGTGGTTTGGCCAGACGGAAGCGGCGATGATGTTCGTTGTCATCATGGGCACGTTGTGGTCGGTGGTGATTGCGACCGACAACGGCGTGCGCACCGTACCGCCGATCTACGCCCAGGCCGCTCGCACGATGGGATCCAGCCAATTCCACACCTGGGTCACCGTGATCGTGCCGGCGTCGCTGCCGTTCATCGTCAGCGGCATGAAACAAGGCTGGGCCTTCGCATGGCGTTCGTTGATGGCGGCGGAGATTTACGTGACGATTCTCAGCGGATTCGGCCTGGGCCACTTGCTGCATTACGGCCGGGAATTGAACGCGATGGATCAAGTGATCGGCATCATGCTCGTCATCATCGTCATCGGCCTGCTGGCGGATAAGATACTGTTCTCGCCCTGGGAACGCTTCCTCCACCGGCGATGGGGAACGATGCGCCAGTAAGCGTACAATCGGCTGCCTGCGCTGCTCCGTCCGCTTTTCATCATCGCGGCCATCAGACCGAATTGCAGCGCTCTCCTGTTCTGTGAGGATCGCCAGGTGGTCGGGCGCAGAACTCCAGTCGCGCGCGGTGCCCGAGAAACAGGCTGCGCTGACGGCGGACAATTCCTTACGGCGAAGAAGAAAGCTCCAGTTCGCGGAGTTGTGGTCCGACGAGGTCACCGATTCGCACGCCGGTTGTGTAGAGAACAATTCCGAAGCCGATCACGGCGACCAGCAGGACGAGGAAGACCCAGAAGTGGTGGGACTCGAATCGCTCCAAAGACGGAGCGTACGCCACGAGCCCGAACAAGGCCGTGACGACGATGACGGCGTCCACGCTGGCGCGTTGCCAATAGCTGCCGCCCAAGTGGAGCCACATCCCGAATTCATCGAACGTGAGCGCCACGGCCACGCCATAAACGAGCGCGGCAACCTCCGCCGGGCGCCCCTCGGGACGGGCGAACAACGTGTATCCAGCAACCGCTGCGAGCAGGAAGATGCCGTAATTCAAGTGGTGAACGTGCGTGCCGCGCAGAAAGAAATACAGGTTGGGTATCCGGTGCGACATAATCAGAAACACGGCCGTCCGTGAAATGACGAACGTGACGAGAAAGCTGAAGAGGGTTCTCCGTGCGAGGCGGTCGGAGGTTTCCTTGGGGATCGCCGATTGAGGAGTCATGGCCGTCGAAATCTCGAACGGCGTAAGTGTATGGACTCGGCAATGGCCGGGCAACCTGAAACTTGAGGCAACGTGTAAAAAGTTCTGCACATGCCTGATGTTGGGCACCACGTTTGGGCAATTGGTGACGTCGCGAAGCTGACAAGACTTTTCAGGATCGGCTTGGCGATTCTCGTAGGCGCGGTTCTTTCGGCGGAAGCTCTGTCAAAGTGGTCAGCCATTGACAATTGACATATGGATGGGCGTTGACGCAGTGGGTGTGAATCTTGATTGCGAGACCGAGGGTTCTCAAACACATCCGCTAAGTGACATAACGGGAACACGCTATTTTACCGGCGCAACACCATGTGCGGGCGGTTCACACTGACGGCAGAAGCGAAGGAGGTGGCCAAGCGGTTTGGCGTGGAGATTTCGGGCAGCTTCTACAAGAACCTTGCGCCGCGATACAACATCGCTCCCACTCAACCTGTCGTTGTCCTTGCTGATGATGGGAAGCGATACCTGACGCAGATGCGCTGGTGGCTGGTTCCGTCGTGGGCGAAAGACCCGGCCATCGGCAACCGGATGATAAACGCCCGCGCTGAGACGTTGACTACCAAGCCCGCTTTCCGCGTGGCAATCCGCAAACGCCGCTGCTTGATAGTGGCTGACGGGTTTTACGAGTGGCAGAGATTGGGCAAGGTGAAACAACCAGTCCGTATCGTGTTGAAATCCAAGGAACTGTTTGGATTCCCGCAGAGCCTTTCGCAGACAATACGCGCAGCGTAATAGATGATTTGAGTAAGGGCGGCTGGGCGTGTAACGCAGCCAGTGTGTGGAACAGGGTTGGCCGACACACTTGCAACCGCGAGGGACAGGTTCGTCCCCACTGTGGCGGCAATGTCGCCGTGAAATATTTGTGTTCCGCCTCGCCATACGACCGAATGCAATTCGCGTTGGCTACGGCGGAAGAATCAAAAAGCACGATGACACCAACCTCGCCTCCAGGCGATAGCGAAGCTGCTTGGAGCCGAGCGCATCCGCTGCTCGACAGAAAGTCGGAGGGCGCGCCAAATGCTGTCCGATGAAATGTCCACCCGCCGACGCCAGAGAAGTTGAAGGCCGCCGGAGCACTGACGGTCAGACCGGGCTGTGACTGCCGGCGCGTTCGTGTACTTCTCCTCGAGCAGGGTACTCGATTCTCCGTAACAGGTCTCCGTTGACGCTGCCGGTGATGTAGGCTAGAGCGGTTTAAATAATACTGTAGCCAGATAATCCCGGAAAACCTCAACAAAACTGGCTTTTCGCCGGCCACGCGGGCTATGAAAACGCTCTAGCATTCGCTTCCAAGGCATGACATGTTTTCCTCGCCGCAATGCTACCCGAGGAAATTCAACAAGGACGAGTCTTCTGATCACACGGGATGCACGATTTCCATTCTACAGAAGAGGCGATAGCCTTTGGGAGCGAAACGAATCGTTGAAGCAACTGCCAGTAGAATTGCCAGTGAACATGTTGGCAACTGTTCACACCTCGTTACCTCCTGTTCACCACTTCGAATGGTTGAACACCTCCTGCAAAGGATGTTCGATTCCTGCTCTCCTCTCGATACTTGACACTCCCCGGCCACCCCTTACGATGACCGCCGTGAATTGGGAGAAAAATGCGTTCTCCTCGCATGCGCCGTGTCAAACAACCGATACCGGGCACCAACTATGAACCAAGATCGCAATGAATCTTCACTCCGTCCGCTCACCGCCGCCGCGTTTGTCGTTCTCATGTCGCTGACGCGCGCCGCCGCCGCAGGAGGTCAGGCCGACAACAATCCGCTTCCCCATCTCGTGAATGAAGCCGGGCGCCACGCCTTGATCGTGGACGGCGCGCCGTTTCTGATGCTCGGGGCGCAATGCCACAACTCCAGCGCTTGGCCCGCGATGCTGCCCAAGGTTTGGCCGGCTATCGAATACCTGCACGCGAACACTCTCGAGATTCCCGTCTATTGGGAGCAGTTCGAACCCGAGCCGGGAAAATTCGACACCTCGGTCGTGGACACGCTGATCCGGCAGGCGGGCGAACATAACGTGCGGCTGGTGTTGCTTTGGTTCGGCACGTGGAAAAATGGCAGCTCCCATTACATGCCGCTGTGGATGAAAAGCCAGCCCGACAAATATCCGCGTATTATCGGGAACAAGGGCCGCCGCGTGGATTCGCCCTCGCCTCATGCGCAGGCCACGCTCGACGCGGACATCCGTGCCTTCAAAGCGCTCATGCGCCACCTGAAATCGAAGGACACCCGGCACACGGTGATCATGGTGCAGGTTGAAAACGAACCCGGATCGTGGGGCAGCGTCCGTGACTTTTCGCCCGCGGCCCAAAAGCTGTTTATGGAACCGGTGCCGGCCCAATTGTTGAAAGCTCTCGGCACCAACGGTCCCGCCGGCGGCAACTGGCCCGAAGTGTTCGGGTCGAACGCCGATGAATATTTTCACGCTTGGTCCATCGCCCGTTTCATCGGTCAGGTGGCCGCCGCTGGCAAGGCGGAATACCCGCTGCCGATGTACGTCAACGTCGCGCTGCGCGATCCGTTGACTCCGGGGCCGGCGAACACTTACGAAAGCGGTGGGGCGACCGACAACGTGCTCTGGATCTGGAAAGTCGCCGCACCCGCCATTGATCTGTTGGCCCCCGATATTTATCAGAACGACAGCATCCGATACCGCAAAGTACTGGAACTGTATGGCCGTCCGGACAACGCGTTGTTCGTGCCTGAGACAAGCGGGGCCACGGGGCAGGCGCGGATGTGCTTTGCCGCGCTGGGACGTCAAGCCATTGGCTGTTCGCCCTTCGGACTCGATTACACAGGCTACGCCAGCCAGCCGCTCGGCGCGCCGAGATTGACCGAGGAATCGCTCGGCCAAATAGCGCTGAACTACAAAATGCTGGAGCCAATCATGCGCCAGGCCGCCCGTCTCAGTTTCGAAGGCAAGCTCCAGGCGGTCGCGGAGGAACAGGGTGAAGCCACCCAAACAATGGATTTTGGAGACTGGAAAGCCGTGGTCAGTTATGGCGGTTCTCCGCGCGGTTCCGGCGGCGGTCCTCGCGGAAATCCCGAGCCGATCGGACGCGCGCTGGTCGCGAAAATTGGAGAGAACCGGTTTTTGGTCACGGGCGCGTTTTGCCGGATTGACTTCCGGGCGGCTTCAGGAGGGCAACGCGACTTTTTATGCGTCGAAGAAGGCGCATATGAAATCGCTTCAACAGAATCATCCTCGCGTTCCGCTGATGTCTCCGCGGAGGGTGATTCCGCGATGGGGACTTTCCATCCCGTGCGGATTTGGAATGGTGATGAGACCGACTGGGGGCTTAACTTCAGTTCGGCACCGCAGGTCCTGCGCGTGAGGCTGGGCACCTATTGACTGTTTTAACGCGGATCGCGGCATCAAGGCGTCCGCCATGGGGCTTGACCGTCCATGAGCCCAACGGGTTTCAGCGCCGGCTTCGGTAATGCGTGGCGCGGGGCATCGCCACCTTTCCGGAATTTTGGGGCGGATCGTAAATCATTCAGCCTGCAACGAAAGCCGTGTCTCGGGCAGGCCGGGCGCGGACACAGTCAGCTCAATCGTTCCCGTTTTGCGCGCGGTTTGCACGAGGCCGAGCGCTCGTCCCTGTTGCGTGCGGCGCGATGGCGACTTCGACGCAGTCGCGTCGCGCTAATCACCATTATCGAGGCCAAGCAACCCGCCGGCGCCAGTGACTTTCGCCGTGCAGAGCATATCCGCGTTGGGCACCAGCACGCTGTTGGCGTCCACGAGGCGCACCTCCACATGCGCTACGTCGCTACCATCCGCGGCAAATTGCGCCCGGTCAGCGACAAGTTCGACTCGCGCGGGAGCGCCAGCAGTTACACGGCGTGGCGGGGGCTACACGATCTTGAAGATGAATGGCGTCGCGGTCTCGTATTTGCCGCCCTGGGTGGTGGTGAAAAGGTAGGCGGGCCGGCCGTTGCGCAAAAGAAGCTGCGGACGCTCGAACCGGCCGTGTTTCGTCGGCATCTCAATTCGCGAGAGAACTCGCTTTCGGCGCAGGCGGGGCGGCGAGGATGAACGGGACGCCCAGGCGCTGAAGCACGATCGGTTGGATCTCTTTGTTGAGATCGGTCGGGTTGTAATTCAGTTGGTATTCCAATGGCATGACATAGTACAGGGCCGAAAACCCCCAGAACTGTGTCTGTCCTAGGCCGGCACCGGTCTCGGCGTTGTAGTACTCGCGCGTGACCGAATTCACGTCCAGCGCCATGCGGAACAAGCGGTCCGCCAGTTCCCGTGCTGCGTTTTGGAAGCCGTAGTTCATCAGGCCATGGAATATCATGTAATTGGCTGGCGCCCAGGTGGGCCCGCGCCAGTTGCACTCGCGGGCGACCGTGCCTTGGTAGTAATCGGGTTCGGTCTTTGCGTAGCTGGCGACGGGATAGGGAGTCCAGAATTCCTTCTCGTTGAGCAGGTGTTCCTGCACGAGGCGTTTGGCGCGCTCGGGCGTGGCGGCTCCGGCCCACAGTGGCATGAAACCGGCCACCGACTTGACCCGGACGCGCTCATTCTTCTTCTCGTTGCGGTCGTAATAGAAGCCGTCGGTCTCGTCCCAGAAGGTGTCGTTGATGAGTTTCGCCAGTTGAATGGCGTGCTCTTGGAACATCTTCTTGTCGTCTCGTTTGCCAAGTTTGTCGGCGATGATCGCCATGGCCTGCAACTCGCGCACGAGGTAGCAGGCGAGGTCCACGCCTTCGATCTCAAACGAAGCGAGCGCGCCGGCGCGGCTCCACTGGTTGTCCATGCCGCTGTGGTCGGCGCTGTTCCAGACGGGCAGACCGTTGTGATCGCTGTCGTACGCGAACCAGTGGTCCAGATACTTCTTCAGTTTGTCGTAATACTCGGCTCGGGCCCATTCGTAGTTGTCCCCTTGCATCTTCGTTCCCATCACCGCAAGCTGGGCGAGAAACGGTTTGAAATGCTGGCGGTCGCGTTGCTTGATCAGACTGCGGTTGACGTAGCCGTCGGACTCTTCGCGGTTGAGGAACTGTTTGAGATTGGTGAAACAGTACTCGTGTATGCCGAAGTAGGTGAGATAGACATTCTCGAAGTAGAGGTCCCAATCGTAGTACTCGTTGTATGGATAGCCGGTCAGGAGCTTGTCCGTCGTGCCGGGGAACGACCGGATCCCCCGCGTGGCGATGTCCGAGTTGACCTTCGCCAGCCGCGCCATCAGCTTGTCCCAATCGTCCGAACCAATCCGTTGCTTCATCGCCTTGGCGGCAGGGGATAAAGCAGTGGTGACAGGTGCGCCTTTGTTCCCGTCTGCCAGCACAGCAGAAGGTAACATCCCCATTCCCGACAAGAAGACTCCGAGCTTGATGGCGCGCAACATTGGGCGCCTCAGGATTGTTTGTGTGCTAATGGTGTTTTGACTTGCGATTGTTGGACCCGGGAAGGGAGACTACTCTGGTGGCTTCGTGCCCGTCAAGTTTGGGAAACAGTTGTTCCGGGCCACGCAGCATTGCGTTTACCAAGGTGACACAACGGTCGCAAGCCGTCCCGGCGAATGCGGCAACGCCTTCGCGTTCTTCGTGTGCTTCGTGGTGAGACGAAGATCCGAACCGGACGATCAGGCTAGGACGTGGACAGCACGCTCCATGTGTTTCGCGATGTCCACCTTGTGCGGGCACAAGGCGCTGGCCTGGGTGAAGTCCACGCCTTCGATCTGGCGCGCGGCGGCAGGCAATTGGGCAAACAACGCCCGCGCCCTCTCCGGGTCGCGATAGACGTCATGGTACATGAGATAGCGCAACGTCGTCCCGACTTCCAACCCTTTGGGCAACGCCTGCCCGCAGATGTGATCGCAGCCGGCGCAGTACGAGCCTTGCGTCGCTTGCGCATACTGCTGCAATGCTTCGTGGTTGGCTTCCGATAATTTCGTCGGATCAACCGCTGCGGCGACATTCTCCTTGATCTTCTCCAAAGCGTCCATTTGCGACACGGCGGCGGTAATCCGTTCGTCCGCCCAGACGGCCTTGAGGACGGCCTGCGGGTGTGTGAACTTGGTGCTGTCGAACTTCTTTACACGATCGTCGAACGACACTGCTGAGCCTTGCGTCTTCATGGCGATCAACCCGATGTTCGACTTGTGGCAGGCGTCCATCGCATCGTTCAGATCCTTGTTCCCGTACTCGCGGAAGTTGTAACGGAACATGATGGCGTCGATCCACGGCAGCGTGGCTGCCTTGTTCAGAAGGTCCACGACAGTGCCGTCGTGACAGGAAAATCCAAAGAACCGAATCTTGCCATCCTTCTTGAGTTTGTCCGCTGCTTGTGCCATTTCGGGAGTGAGTTCGCGACCGTCTTTGAGGGCGTGAAGGAAGAACAAATCAACATGGTCGGTCTTGAGCCGTTGCAGGCTGGCGGCAAGCTCGTTGGCCATGCCGTCCGGCGTGTGGTTCATGGACTTGGTGGTGATCCACGTTTCCTTGCGTCTGCCGCTGCGCTCCAGAAAATTCCCGATGCCCGTTTCGCTGGCGCCCCCGGCGTAGGAGTAGGCCGTGTCGAAATAGTTGACGCCGAAACGCAGGGCTTCCGCCAGCTTCGGGTCGAACCGTTGATCGAAACTCATCGAGCCGCCCATGAGCAGAATGGGAATGCTCTGGCCGGTCTTGCCGAGCACACGGCGCGGCACCTGCGGCAGTTTTTCTTCGGCGGGCTGGGCGGCGATCTCGGCGGCGCGGACCAGGCGCGGCGTCCCGAGTGCGCTCGCCAGACCGGTCAACCCGGCAACCTTCAACATTTCACGGCGCGTCATTTTCCTATTGCTGATGTTCATGTGGTTTCCCCTTTCATCCATGGTTCAAGTTCTGCGCGAACGCAACAACAACGAACGATCCTTCGATCGGGTCTCGCCAACCGAGGTGACGTACACCGCCTTATCGTCCGCGACCGGGCACTCGTGCTCGCACAGGCCGCAGCCGATGCACAACTCGGGACGCATGTACGGTTTGTTCAACGTCACGATCGTGCCGTCCCACCGTTTGATTTGTTCGTCATACGTGCCGATGGCCTTCGGCGAAACGGGGCAGACCTCCTCGCACACAACGCACGGTGTTTCCATCGCCCACGGCAGGCAACGGCCCCGATTGAAGAACGCCGTGCCGAGCGAGATCGGCCCATCGGCGGCGAACTGGCCGAGTCCAAGTTTCTTCTCGGTGGAAATCTTCTGAATGGCGCCCGTGGGACACACCTCGCTGCACAACGTGCAATTGAGTTGGCAGAACCCGATCCGCATGTCCATCACCGGCGTCCACAGTCCTTCCAGCCCGGCCTGCATGAACGTGGCCGGCTGCAGCACGTTGGTCGGGCAGACGTTGATGCACTGATCGCACTTGATGCAGCGCTCGAGAAATTCATTCTCCGCGACCGAGCCTGGTGGACGAATCGCTTTGCGGTCGAACGCGCGCGGATTCACTGCCGCCGACAACCGTAGGAACGGATACGCCAGCACGCCCGTCACGGCGGTCAGCAAGAGCCGGCGCCGGGTCAACGCCGGCCACGGCCGTTCGGTGTCGGGCAGTTTGCTGATGACGGGTTTACCAAACAGTTTTCCCTCGACCGGTTTGTGTTTCTTCACCGGCATGAAACGGAACGACAACGCGTCCTCAGGACAATCGTCGATGCAATTGAAGCACACGAAACATTCGCTCTTGCGCAACGCGGCCTGCGGGTCCGACGCGCCTTCGCAGTGGCTCATGCACAGATTACAGTCCGTGCAGCGCGTCACGTCGCGATCGATCCGCCACAGCGCGAACCGCGACAGCACACCAAGGAACGCGCCGAGCGGACACAGCACCCGGCAGAAGAACCGCGGGATGACAAGGTTCATCCCGACCAGAAAGAGAATCGCGAGGCCGACAAACCACGCGGCGTAGAACACCCGCTGCTCCGGCGCGCCGGGTTTGAACGTCAATGCGTGAAGCCAGTCGGCGTTGAGGCCATGGTTCGCGAGCGCGCCAGAGGTTCTGTCAACCGCGAGATCGCTGGCAGGAGCGACCGTCGTCGTGAACGTCCGGTACATGATGCAGATCGGGTCAAGCAATCCGATTTGCAGCGCGCCGAACAACGCCAGCAAGGCGAACATAATGAGGAGGATGTATTTGAGTTGGAACAGCGGGCGGTAGCGGTTGATGGCGACCTTGTCAATGTTGCGCCGCGTGTTGAACAGCCAACCTATGAACTGGTGCAACGTCCCGTAAGGGCACATCCAGTTGCAGAACCACCGTCCCAGCAAGAGCGTCGGCGCGAGCAACACCACGCTCCACACCAGATGCCGATACACCGTGTGCGTCGAGATCGCCGTGACCACGCCCACCAGCGGATCGACTTCGAGGAACATCGAGACAGGATACCCTTTCAACTTACTGAACCAGGTGACGAAGATGAAGAACAGGAACAAGGCGAAAAAGAACGTCTGCGAGACAATTCGGATCTTCGTGATGCGCATCCCGCGCATCCAACCCGGCGCCTTGACGCCATGAGAGACTTTCGGTTCCTTCGCGAAATAAATCACGCCCTTGGCGTGATAAACGTTCGGCGCACCGGCAGTTGGCGCTGCAATGCTGCCCGCCTCCGATTTGAGCCGGCTCAATAGATCAAACGCGGCATCAGCGCCGCCGGCGGACGCTACCTTTTTCGCCGCTCCCCCGCCGTGACCGCAGCCGCAATTCTCGCCGCAACTCATCCCACCTGCTCCTCTTTCATCGACATGTTCCGCCAGTCGGGGTTCCCCAGGCCGCGATCGCGGGCGTTGTACAGGTATTGTGGCAAATCACTCTTACGCCCGAGCAACTCCGAATAACCGAACGCATCCGCCGCGATCTGATCCGTTGCCGCCACCAGCGTGTGACCGGGGACGACGTCCGACAAATCACCGCCCGTCGGGCCATTCTTCATCAAAATTCGCGACGCATCGAGGATCACAAACGTCGGACTCATCATCAAGGCGAGGTCGGCGACGATGTTGTGGATGTCCTGGTGGAACTGGTTGCGGCGTCCGCCGAGCAGCCCGTACCAGTTCTTCGTGCACATGCTGGCGTGGCAGAGATTGTGGTCTTTGATCGGCGCGACGCCGATGACCTTGTCCACGCCGCGGAACGGTCGCGCGAAGAACGGCCAGCGGGCAATCAGTTTCGCGCCCGGCACCTCCAGCGTCTCGAAGCTGGTCGGCGAGGGCAAATAGAGGCTGGCGCCGCTGCGCGCCGCCGCGTCCGCGATGCCGCTCTTGGCAAAGCAATTCTCGGGCGACTCGATCGGGTTGTCCGCCACACGGACCTCGGATGCGCCTGCTTCGTGCAAAAGCTTGATCAACACGCCAAGCACTTCGGGATTGGTGGTCGCGCCGAGTTTCGGCGCGCGGTCGAATGCAACGTTCGGTTTGATGAGCACCACGTCGCCTTTGCGGATGAAATGTTCGAGGCCACCGAGGGCGCCGATGGCCATGCGCAGCATCTGTTCGTAGTTGTTGCCGCGCGCCACGCCGAGCACCTTCGCGCCCGACGCGGGATCGACCCGGTATTTCTTCAGCCGAAACACCGGCTGCTGCGGTTTGCCGCGTTCGCCCGTGTTGTCGCGCAGGGACAATGGCCAGTCCTCCGGCGCGAGCCACAAATAGCCCGCGCCGCCCGCCAGCAATGCCGCCGCGCCGACCCGCTTGATAAACTCGCGCCGACTCGGCCAGTCCTCCGGCCGTCGTTCGCGAGGCGCCAACGCGTTCTCACGCCGCGCCTGTGCCTTCAGTTGTTGCTCTTCTCGTTGCTTTGCGTCGTCACTCATGGTTACATCCCGCCCTGTCCTTCTCCTGCACGAGGAGAGGATTGCGATGAGGGATTGTTCGCGGCGCCACCCACTTTGTCCAATTGCGCCGCCAATTCGTTCAACCGCCGGATCGCCTCTTCCACGGAAGGCGCGAGTCGGACGCCGATCACGTACGCGCCGTAGGCGCGCACGCCGTCAATCGTGTCGACGTAATTGTTCTTGAAAAGCGCCACGCCTGCCAGCGCGTCCGGCACGCGTTTCCCCAACTCGGCCAAGCCATCAGCAAACTTGTTGGTCAACTGCTCTGCTTCATCGGCGCTGGCGCGCCGCGACAGGAAGACTTCGGTGTCCCCCTTCGGCATCGTCGCCGAATAGAAATCATTGGCGAACCCGAACGAAAAGGCGTTTTCGCGCTGATATTGAATGCGCGCCGGACTGATCTGCAGTCCACCGACGAACACCGCGTACACCCACGGCAGTTTTTCGCCGGAGAGCGCGGCGACGAACGCGTCCTTCAGCGAGGCGATCTTCTGGCGGATAAGTTCGTTGTCATCCGAGCCGATCATACGCGCGTAGTACCGGCCATGGGACAGAAACCCGCTGTTGCGCGTCGCGTACCACAAGCCGGCCTGCGTGGGCGCGACCTCGGCATCGGGGCTGGAAATCTCGGCGGTCATCGCGCCCAGAGCATTGGCGATTTCACCGAGATCGAACAGCTCGATGTCGATGGTCAGATCGGGTTTCTCCGTGGACGCGAGCGTAAGAAAATGAAGTTTCTTGAATCCGTATGACTTGTAGAAGCTCTCGCGTCCGTCAATTTTGATGTACAGGTTGGACTCATCGAACATTTGCGGCGGCGCCGTCACGCGCCAGCCCACGGATGCCACGGCGTCGGGAAACGGATCGAAGCTCGGCGTCTTGGACGCGACGGTTTCGTTGCCGGGTTCAATCCACGGTTGGACGGGGCGCTTGTAAACGGCGATGTCCTTACCCTTCGCCGAAAGCAGCTTTTCGTTCACCGCGAAGAGATTTGGGTCCGGATGCGCTCCGCGTCTTGCCACCCAGGCCGCGACAGCTACAAGCACGGCCAGAATGACGAGGCCGATTTGAAATTCACGCGGGGAATAAAAAGAACGCAGCGGTTTCCGGCGAAACGTATTAAACACCGGCTCCACATTGGGCGGAGTTTCAATTTCCGCGTCTGTGCGCATGACAATGGCCAACCGGGACTGCGACCGATTGTGCGCAGTGTACCACATGAGGCAGGAGAAAGCAAGGTTATCAACGCGGAAGAGAACCCATCATCAATATTTTACGAGGGACGTTGGAGTTCCAGAACTTCGAGAGTACTCAAGGCTTCACGCGGGGGCAATTCACTGCTCAGGTTGACCCGGGATCATCCCCAAAACATGTGAACCAAAAAATCAGGAATTTTGTGCAGCGCGGCTAAACAGATAAACGTGGGGATGCTTCGTGCAACATTCGACTTCCGTTGGCTCCGGGATTCCGGTTTCTTGTGTGCTAGTCTCGGCCCCGTGATGCAGAGAACAGCCATCATCTCGGTGCTGATCTCCGCGGCAGAGACAGCTTCGGTCGAAGTCGGCCAGGGAAGCCATGCGGTGAATTTATGAACACGGACGAACGGCTGAAGAAATTATTAGACGCCTCTCCAGAACAGTTGGAAGCGATCGACGGGATTTTGGAACGGCGGACCGGCGAAACATTCCAAGTGACACCAAGCCCTTTGCTCATGGGCATGTCGGCGTCCGCAAGATTCTTGGGTGTCAGCCGTGCGACGCTCTGGCGAATGATTAAAGCGGGGCTGCTGCAAAAGGTCGAGGTTTTGCGCGGAAGATTCCGGCTTCGTCGTGCCGATTTGGAGGCCATCGCCGCCGGACGGAGGTTGTGCCCCAGTGAAGCTGCCTCGGTTTTCAATGACCAAACGCAGCGGCTTGGTACGCGTACGCACCGAGACCGATCCCTTGTGGCCGCGTAGGTTCATAACACACCCGCTTCTGTCGCGCACCAATAGTTGCCGATCTCGGCCAACTTCCCCCTCACGAGAGTTTTTCCTCGATCCTGTACGGCGCTGGCAGTTGTAGCTAACAAGCCGCTTTCAGGCCATGCTCCTGGCGGCTCTCATTCGTTCCGGTTGGTGGTTTTGTTGGTTTTTGTCCGTTAGGTTTCAGGGTGTCCGCTGTGTTTCATCAAACCGGGTACAATTGGGCGAGATGTCATTAAAGTCTTGAAAACAAAGGGCCAGAACGCTTGTTCTGGCCCTCGGAATTGGTAGCGGGGGTGGGATTTGAACCCACGACCTTCAGGTTATGAGCCTGACGAGCTACCGGGCTGCTCCACCCCGCAGTCAAAGGTCTGCTGCACCTTAGAGAAGGCGGGTGGGTTCGTCAAGCCCCGAATCCTTTTCGGCGCAAGCTCTTTTTACTTGGCCGGCGTGGCGGTCGTCGGTCTTGGCTCGAAGCGAAAAATGACTTCGTTCGGGCGGACCAGATTCAATTTGTTCCGTGCCATTCGCTCGACGTAGCCGGGGTCGGTCTTCAACGCCTCGATTTCCATCTTCTGCTGCTTTTCGAGCGTTTCCTGCCGGGCGATCTCTTCATCCAAACGCGAGATCTCCAGTCGCATCGCGTGCCGATGCTGCAAGATCGGCACGAACAACAGCACGACGCCGAAACCAACAATGCCGGCGAACACGAGAACGCCCAGTGACTGCAACCGCGTCCAGAGGTTTTGCCAGCTCATCAATTACAGTTTGCCTCCATACACTGCGTTGTCCCCGAGCAATTCCTCGATGCGGAGCAACTGATTGTACTTGCACACACGATCGGTGCGGCAGAGCGAGCCTGTCTTAATCTGGCCTGCGTTCGTGGCCACGGCAATGTCGGCAATTGTGTTGTCCTCGGTTTCGCCCGAGCGATGGCTGATCACCGCGGTGTAGCCCGCTTCCTTGGCCATCTCGATCGCGTCGAGCGTCTCCGTCAACGTCCCGATCTGGTTGACCTTCACCAGAATCGAGTTCGCCACGCCTTCGTCGATGCCTTTCTGGAGGAACTTGGTGTTTGTCACGAACACGTCATCGCCGACGAGTTGCATCCGGCCGCCCAGCCGCTCGGTGATCTGCTTCCAGCCGTCCCAATCGTTCTCGGCGAGTCCGTCTTCGATGGAGATGATGGGATACTTGCGCGTCAGGGTCTCGTAAAAATCGATCATCTGCGCCGCCGACCGCTTCGAGCCGTCGGATTTCTTGAACACGTACTTCTTCGTCGCCGCGTCGTAAAACTCGCTGGCCGCCGGATCGAGCGCGATGAACACTTCTTTGCCGGGCTTGTAGCCCGCCTGTTTAATCGCGGCGATGATGACCTCCAGCGCGTGTTCATTGTTTTTCAACGCCGGCGCGAACCCTCCCTCGTCTCCCACGGCGGTGCTGAGTCCATTCGCTTTGAGTACGGCTTTCAGCGCGTGGAACACTTCCGCGCCCATGCGCAGCGCTTCGTGGAAACTGGCGGCGCCTTTCGGCACGACCATGAACTCCTGCAGATCGACGGGCGCATCGCTGTGCGCGCCACCGTTGAGGATATTCATCATCGGCACCGGCAACACCTTCGCGTTCGCGCCTCCGATGTAACGAAACAGATCGACGCCCAATTGCGCCGCCGCCGCGTGCGCCGTCGCCAGCGACACGCCGAGAATCGCATTCGCGCCGAGCTTGCCTTTGTTCGGCGTTCCATCCAGCGCGATCATCGTGCGGTCGATGCCGACTTGGTCCAGCGCGTCGCGGCCTTCCAGTTCGGGAAAAATCTCCGTGTTGACGTTGGCAACAGCCTTGAGCACGCCCTTGCCGCCGTACCGCGCCTTGTCGCCGTCGCGCAATTCCCATGCTTCGTGTTCGCCTGTGCTGGCGCCACTGGGAACGGCCGCACGACCGACCGCGCCGCCGGACAGTTCCACGTCCACTTCAATCGTTGGATTGCCGCGGGAATCGAGAATCTCGCGGGCTTGAATTCGAGTAATTGTTGTCACAGAAAAGCAATTCCTCCTTGCCGCGCATTGTAGGGCCAGCGCACGCTCAGTCAAGGAATTAAACGGGCGCGACGGGGACAGGTAGGCCGTTTCGCGCCGCCGCTGCCAGTGCGTCGAGGACGCGGACGTTGGCGCGGGAATCGCGTTCGGCATCGGAGTCTGGCGGGAATGTTGGCGGCACATTGTCGCGAATGCAACGGCAGAAATGCTGCAGCTCCAGTGCGAACGGCGCCAGGAAGTGTTGTGGCGCGGTGGCGTCCTCTGCGCGCACCGTCTCTGACTGGCCCGCGCGCGTGACGATGAATTCGGTCGGCCAGAACGGTGGCAGCCACGGATGTGGTATCTGCAGTCGGCCTTCCGTGCCGACCAGTTCCACTGCGAAGGAAAGTTCGCCCTCGAAGCTGCAAATGAATTGCGCCAGTGCGCCATTGGCAAATTCCAGCGTCCCGCACAGCGTCACGTCCACGCCTGTCTGCTGGTTTGTCCCGCTCGGGGCGGGATCGAAGCGTGCGTGCGCGGCTACGCGCAGGGGTTCGCTGCCCGCGAACATCCGCGAGACGTTTACATTATAGCAGCCGACATCCAGCAGCGCGCCACCGCCCGCGTCGCGCCAGTAACGCGGGTTCCCGCGCTCCCGGCCGTGGGTGGTGCGGTGAGAGTGGATGTAGAGCACGCGACCGATGTCGCCACGGGCGACGCGGCGCTTGGCTTCGGCCATCTGCGGATGAAACCGGTACATGAACCCTTCCATGAGCCAGCGCTTATGCGCGTGCGCGGCAACAAACATGCGTTCGACCTCATCGGCGCAACATCCGAGCGGTTTTTCGCACAACACATGCTTGCCGGCGCGGAGCGCCCGGATCGTCCACTCGCAGTGCAGCCCGTTGTGGAGCGCATTGATGACGATGTCGATGCCAGGATCATTGAGGAGCGCTTCGTAGCCGGCGTAGGCTCGTGCGATGCCCCATTTCGCAGCGGCGGCACGAGCGCGGTCTGCATCGCGACTGGCGACGCCAACGAGCGCAGCCGTGTCGATCAGGCGAAATGTTTCCGCGTATTTGCCCAGCAGCCATCCGGTGCCGAGAATACCGCAGCGCAATGTCGGGGTATTGCTCACTTCTGCAAATCGGAAAGGCCGCCGGCGTTGGTCACGTCGCTGAACCCGGCTTTGAGCAGGATCTGTTTGGCCTGCGCGCTGCGGATACCGGACCGGCAGTAAACGACGACCGGCTGGTTCGTGGGGCCGACATCTCTCAGGCGCTTCTGAAGCTCCTGCAATGGAATGTTCGTGGCGCCGGTGTAATGACCGGCAGCATATTCGGTCGTCGTTCGCACATCCACCACCCGCGCGCCCTTGCGGATTTTTTCTTTCGCGGCAGCCTTCTCACTATCCGACACCGGCCCGGCCATGGCGCGTACAACGAACACCGCCAGGACGATCAAAGCAACCAGCCACAGGATTCGTATGTTCATTTTTGTCTCTCCAGAAGCGGGCGCAGTATATCACATCTGTTTTGGTTATGAGCACAGTTGCAGGGCGCGATGCCTGTTGTCTGGAAGTGGTCTTGGAGCCGCTAAAAAACCCGCTTTTTCATAGCAATCGCACGCTTAATATGGGTCAAAACGAGGGCAAACAGCACACGACTGTAGGTTTTGGCAGTCGCCATAAGTCTCTGTAGCTCAATTAGATAGACGTGTAATTTTGCGAGTAAAAATTGGCTTCGTTTCGCAAAAACACCATTTCTTCCGCCCCGCTCCTTCCCTGTCAAACAACCGCAGCGATTTTACCCCCTTGTCAACCCGGTGTCGAGAACAAACAGCAGCGACGGTTCGCCGCCATCTACGAGATGACTTCCAGGTATCGAGCCGCGTCGTTGGGCGGTGCAACCACAACGGCGCAATACCCCGGAATCCTGCCACGTCTGGAGGGCATTGCGCCCTACAATTCTGCGTGGGCCCGCCCCGACATTTTCCGCTTTCCGCTTTCCGCTGTGGCTGCTACGCTTCAGGCTCCATGACGCAAATGACGAAGTGGCTGTACCTGCTGACGCTGGCGGTGTGGATCGGCAGTATCATCTTTTTTAGTTTTGTCGTGGCGCCGACCGTGTTCAAGGTGTTGAAACCCGAGGACGCCGCAAAACTGCAGCGTGCGCTGTTCCCGAAGTACTACCTCGTCGGCATGATCTTCACCGCGCTGGGAATCGTCTGTGTCGGGTTTCTGCTGTCCGACAACGCGTTCGGGAAATGGCCGGGCGTAATGAGTCTGTTGCTGCTGGCGGGCGTGGGCGCGACGGACTTGTGGTTGCGGCAAACGGTCGTCCCGCACATGAACGACCTGCGGGAGCGACGCGCAGCCATCGTGGAGTCGGGTAAACAACCCGACCCGGAGCTCGAAGACGAATGGAAGACGCTGCATCGGCTGAGCGTCCAACTCAACCTCGCCGTCCTGCTCTGCGGTTTCGCATTGTTGTTCCTTCTGGTGTACGCCCGCGTGGTGTGAGGAGCGCCACGACGTGTTATTCCGAGCTTGTTGAGGAATCTCTGGAATCGTTACACTGCGCTCGTGCCTGATCTGCTGGAAAAGTTATCTGAGCTTCTGAGGCGATACGACCGGGACAAAACCAAACCCAGAACCGAAGCGGACGTTAGCGCCAACTTTATCGATCAACTCTTTGCCGCGCTCGGCTGGGACATCACGAATCCCAACGAATACAACCGCCAACGCTATGTCCGTGAAGCGGGGTTCGCCGACATCGGGTTGCTCCTGCGCGGCGAACCAAGAGTCTTCGTAGAAGTCAAACGGTTTGGGCTTATACCTAAATCGACGGAGCGTCGCGGCGACCGCACGCCTGAAGAGAAACAGGCGTTCAAGTATGCACGCAAAGAAGAGATCAAATGGGCGATTCTGACCAACTTCGAGCGGCTGCATGTCTTCGACGCCGACCAAGAACGGCTGATTCTCGCGTTCGACGATCCGCAGGACTATCCGCAACGTGTCGAGGACCTGAATCGTCTCGCCAAAGCCAACATCGAACGCGAAAGCCTCGAACACTTCGCGAAGATCGAAGCCAAGGAAGACCTCGACCGCGGTTTCTTGGAGAGCTTGAAGCGCTGGCGCATGCTGCTTGCGCAGGACATCGTTAATCGCAACCGTGACAACGAAGTCATCCTCACAGCGGGCCAGCCCGATCTCGACAAGCTGCGACGCGTCGTCCAGCGTATTCTCGACCGGCTCGTCATCATCCGTTTTGCCGACGACCGCGAACTGCTCGATGATTTCGGGGTTGTCGAGGGTATGCTTAGCGGGTTTAAGACGCGGCGCAGCTACGCCGCCGAAGGCCAGCTTTACCGGGATTTTGTCGGCTTCTGTGCGGGGATGGACCGGAAGCACAACACCGAGATTTTCAGCCCGAAGCACCCCAGCGAAAAGGTCACGGTCGGGAACGACTGTCTGGCGGAGCTATTTGACGAAATCACGGCCATCAGCTTCCGCAAATTCAGTTCCGACATCCTCGGCAACACCTACGAAAGCTATCTCGGTCATCGCCTCGAACTCAAAGACGGACACATCGAACTGGCCGAGCGTCGCGACCTCCGCAAAGGCGGGGGCATCTACTACACGCCGCCCTATATCGTCCGTTACATCGTGGACAATACGCTCGGCAGAAAGCTGGCGGAACTCGAAGCCCAGCACGGTCTCAACGCGGGATACGAGGCGCGCAAACTCAAAGTGCTCGACCCCGCCTGCGGCAGCGGCTCGTTTCTCATCTACGCCTTCGACGTGCTGGCCAGGTTCCACGAACGCTGCAACGAACGCATCACGGAGGAGAACACACGCCTGATCAAAGATTCCAAACCGGGCGAGCAACTCGAAACACAGGCCGCCGTCAAATCGCTGCCGAAAAGGCTGTACGATTTCCCCAAGATCATCCTAGAGGAAAATCTCTACGGCGTTGACCTCGACGAAGAAGCCGCCGAACTGGCCAGTGTCAACCTCATCATGAAAGCGTTCGACCGCGTCAGTTCCAACAGTCGCAAGCTGCCGCTGATCCTTAACCAGAACATCAAGGTCGGCAACTCGCTCATCGGCTACCTGCCCAACGCGAAACTTTGGGAGAAGATCGCGGTTCCCGACAAGGAACTCGAACGCCTCATCACGCTTCGCCAGCAGGTTCGCGCCACAGACGACGATACTACGAAACGCAGATCGCTTGAACAAGCTGACGAGGAAACCCGCTGGGTTCAGCAACCGCTGAACGAACCCTTGAAAAAGTTTTTCCCGGAGCCTGCAGCCAAGCATCCATTCCACTGGCCCGTTGAGTTTCCCGAAGTGTTTGCGCGAGAGAAACCAGGCTTTGACATTGTCGTCGGCAACCCGCCGTATGTCAGCGTTACGCGGATCGCTGCCGATGACCGGGAATATCTGCTTGAGCTGTACGAAACGGCAGAGGGGCGTTTTGATCTATACATCACATTCTTGGAGCGAGCGTTCGATCTCTTACGCCGAGATGGGACGATTTCGTTCATCAACCCGATCAAGTTTGCCATTTACGCCAACGGACGGAAGCTCCGCCATATGCTGCTTCGCGAGTTGACTCTCGAAGAAATCGTGGACATCTCGCAATGTGACGATGTCTTCCACGATCCTTCGACGTATCCGTGCGTGCTGCGAATTCGCAAGGCGCGACCATCAGCCGACCATGAGGTTGCCCTGCTGCGCGTGACCGAGAAGAAGTGCGCCCCTGTGTTGGCGTCACTAGGAACTTCGCAGTTCTCTCTGCGCAAGACGGCGGCGATGTTGAGCGCCCCCGATACAATCATCTCCACAAATCCGAACGGCTCGATTGACGCGGTCGTGAAAAAGCTGACGGAGCAGAATCTCCGTCTTGGCGACTGGCTTTCGATTGAACAGTGCATCCGGATCGGCGGTCGTGAAGCACGAGAGCGATTGGTGATTTCTCAGAAGCAACTGCGAGACCTGACTGCCGCTCAACGCAAGCAGTGCCATCCGATGCTCGATGGCGAGCACTTGGACCGTTACCGCATCGAATGGGACGGAAACTATCTCCGGTACATTCCATCTGAACTTTACAATCCAAAGAGCCGGGAACTGCTTGAGTCGCCCAAGATCCTCGTCAAGCGGGTTGCCGTCCGTCTCACGGCAATTCCGGACGACGGCAAGGAACGAGGTTTCTTCTATCCGCTTAACACAATTTACGCGCTCGTCCCGAGACCGGAGTGTAGTTACTCCCTCCCCTTCTTGGCCGCCGTGCTCAACAGCCTGCTACTGGATTTTGCTTACAAGCAGCAATTCAGAGCCATTAGTGTTCGTGGTGGTTACGTGGAGTTCCGTGAATACCTGAAGCATCTTTCCTTGCCGAAATTGGATCAGACTGAGAAACCAGGGAAGGCCGCCCACGACAAGCTGGCTGGATTGGCGAAGGTCATGCTTCGGCTCAACGGCGAGAAGCGTACGAGCGAACTGGCCTTCACCGACGCGCTCAACAATTATCCGCACGAGTGGAAGGAGTTGGGCGACACCTACTGGAATCGGCAAGGGTACGTGGAATTCATCGAGAAGAAAGCGCACGTCGAACCGAACGACATGGGCGCGGTCACCGGGTTGCGGTGCGAGATGGACGACAAGACGATTCAGATCAGCGCGAAGGGCGTTGACGACTGGAAGCCCATCCTCGACATGACGGTTGCCGACGACAAGCTGCGGTTCTTCATCTTCTACGGCATCCGCCAGTTTCTACGCGACAACGTCCGGAAGAAGGAATGGGGCGAAGGCAAATTGCTCTCGCTGGTGTTGGAGAATGTCGACGTGCCTGTGTTTCTCACGCACGGTGTCCACGATGTCGAAAACCATCTTAAGACACTCAAGCTCGTCCTCGCCGAGATGAAGAAGCACTCGCCGCTTTACAACCTCACCGAGTTGGAACGCGACATTGCCGCCACCGATGATGAAATCGACCGTCTCGTTTACAAACTGTACGGCCTGACCGAAGACGAAATCAAAATCGTCGAGGAAGCGACCGCAAAATAATCGAGAGTCTTCGACAGGTTCGGTCTCGCAACGCTCGACAGCAGCGCGGATGCGAATTAACGTTGCATCCGTTCGATGTCTTCCAGGGTTTTCTTCACGCGCAGGAAGTGGGCGGCGATGGACACGGACGCCACGCAGACGAGTGTGGACAGCGTTTTCACGTCGGCATAGAGAAAAAAGATCAACAGACCGGCCAGCGAGGCCACCTCTGAAAGCGCGAATCCGACAAAGAACTGTTTCAGCATCACTGGAGCGACAGCGGCAAAATCCCCATCGGTTGGCTGCCGACGCGCCATCGCCCTGACGACCGGAAACGAAACGCCTGCGGCAAGGATGCCGACTAGGAAAACAATGGCGGTGAACGGCGCTCTCGATTGCCCGCTTGCGGTGGCTTTGAAGTGAGCCTGCAACATCATTGCAGCCAGAGCAAGGTACATGATCTGCGCCGCGATGAACGCGATGGCGCCGATGGTCAGACGTTGCCGGAACATGGCGGGTGTGAGTTGTCCCGGTTGAGGCGGCTGCTCCGATATCATGTCGTCATTCTCCCAGCCTCAGCAGGTTGTACGGTCAACTCACGGGGCGGTTTCGATCAGGTCGATTCGGTCGGGTTTGGCTTGTCCCAGCCCGATTTCGCTGGCGGTGGTGATGTGGCTGGCGAGCGGGCCGATGGCGGTGACTTTTGCCTCGCGGCGCTTGGTTTCGAGCAGCTTCAGACAGGTTGCATCGACGGCGACCGGATCGCGGCTAAAGTACAGCCCTCCGTACGCCCAGGAGTATTGCGGTTTGAAGGTCGGTCCACCGGCATATCCACCAATCAACGCATCGCAAACGTTGAGCACCAGTTTGCTGCGGACGGCGGGCATGGCGCAAATCGCCGCGATCGCGGGCTCGCCTTTCTGGCCGAACATCTCGAAGCGGCGATTGTTGTCCACCGCGTTGACAGAAACGTTGTACAGACAACCGGCCAGGCCGCAAGCGTCGTCATCTTGCAGCACGGGCACGTTGATGAGCTTGGTGATTGTCTGCGTCAGCAACTTCGGCAGGTGGGAACGCGTGCTCAGCGCCGCATCTTCATTGCCGAACAACAAATCACCCCAGATCAATTTGCCGACCAGCTTGCTTTCGTAAAATTGTTCTGCGTCCCAACCCGTGTCAGGGACGACGGATAAAACGCGAAACGACGGCAGGCGAGAGGCCTGCCCGACTGTAGTGGCGTAGCCTGCGGCGCGCATTTTCGTCGCCTCTCGATCCCACACCACGATGTTGGTGGACGCGACGCCTGCGCGGTGCAGTCCGTCCACAATGGCGTCGACCACCGCGTGGCGGGTGGCCTGCAACTGGGCGCCCTGCGTGTTGATTTTGATTCCGACAACGTCGTTGCTGGAGACAAACACGCGCCATGCCGCAGCGTCGTCGGTTTGGGCCGTCAACGTCTTCACTCCCGCCGTCACCATTGCGCGGACCCTGGCCGCGTCGGCGTTGAATCCGCTCATGGCGCTCGCGTCGCGCACCAGCACCACGCGGCTATTGGAGATGCCGCCAATTGCGTTCGTCGCCTCAGCCCAAACTGCTGCTGATCTCAACGTCAGCGCAGCAGCCACGAGCGCAACGATAGCCCCTGCGTTTTTCACGGCGAACATCATGGCCAGAGGCGCAGATAAATGCAAGGGATTGAAGAGAATTGCAGGGCGCGAATCCCGCCGGGTTTCGCGCCGAAAGACTCGTCGAAGAACGGCTGGCAACCCTTCGGGCTGCCAGCCCTGCTATAATCTCGTGCAATACGCAGGCTAGAACTTCATCGAGAGAAGGAATTCGGCATTGGACTTAGTCTTCTTGAGCTTCTCGACGACGAGTTCCATGGCTTCGACCGGCGGAACGCCACTGAGCGCCTTGCGCAGAATGTAAATGCGGTCGAGTTCATCAGGATGATAGAGCAGCTCTTCTTTACGCGTCCCCGACTTTTCGATGTTGATGGCGGGGAAGATGCGCTTGTCCACCAGATGACGGTCCAGGCACAGCTCCATGTTCCCCGTGCCCTTGAACTCTTCAAAGATGACTTCATCCATGCGCGAGCCGGTGTCAACGAGCGCCGTGGCCATGATCGTCAGCGAGCCGCCTTCCTCGATGTTGCGGGCGGAACCGAAGAACCGCTTCGGCTTGTGCAGCGCGTTTGCGTCCACACCGCCCGAGAGGATTTTGCCCGAGTGCGGCGCCAATGTGTTGTAACACCGCGCCAACCGCGTGATGGAGTCGAGCAGGATCACGACGTCCTTCTTGAATTCGGTAAGGCGTTTGGCTTTTTCCAACACCATCTCGGCCACCTGCGCGTGCCGCTCGGGTGGTTCGTCGAACGTGGAACTGATGACCTCGGCATCGACGGTGCGCTTGAAGTCGGTGACTTCCTCGGGCCGTTCGTCGATGAGCAGCACGATCACAATCGCTTCGGGATTGTTGGTCAGTATCGCATTGGCGATTTTTTGCAGCAGAATGGTTTTGCCCGTGCGGGGCGCCGCGACGATCAAGCCGCGCTGTCCCTTGCCGATGGGGCAGAACAGGTCCAGAACGCGCGTATTGATCTCCTCGGCTTTCGTTTCGAGGATGAAGCGCCTGGTCGGGAAGTACGGCGTGAGATTGTCGAACTGGATTTTCTCCTTGGCCAACTCGGGGTTTTCCCGATTGACCGCTTCGACCTTCAGCAGGGCAAAGAACCGCTCTTTGTCCTTCGGTGGCCGCACCTGGCCGGAGACGACGTCGCCGGTCTGCAACTCGAACCGCCGGATCTGCGACGGCGAGACGTAGATGTCCTCGGGGCAGGGCAGATAATTGTAGCTGGGCGAACGCAGGAATCCGAAGCCATCGGGCAGAATCTCCAGCACACCCTCGCCGAACATCGTGCCGTTGCGCTGTGCATTTTTCTTGAGAATCTCGTGGATGATCTCGTGTTTCTTGAGCGTGGCGACGGTTTCGACACCCACGGTGCGCGCCATTTTCTGGAGCGCAGGCATGGACATCTCCTGCAGTTCGCTCAGATCGAGCGTCTCGCCCGGTGGTTGTTCCGCAGCGTGCTGTTCCGAGGCGGCTTCCTGTTCTGCCACCGCTACCGGAGCCTCGATCGTTTCCACCGCAGTGGCGGCATTCCCGCCGTGTTCGGTGCCGGAACCGTTCTTCACTTCTGTTTCGTTCGGTGTCTCCACCGCCTTGTCCGTCGTCTTAGTTTTTGCTCGGGGCATAATGGTTCTCCTTGATGTTTGCCCAAATGATGTCGGCCTGATCCGCGAGCACGCGCAACGAGCCATCGTTCCAAATCACGAAATCTGCTTTGTCCATTTTTTGTTGCATCGGCCACTGCGCCGCGATACGGGCGCGCGCCCGTGCTTCGGCCAATCCTTTTGCCGCCAGCCGCGCCAGTTGCGTCGGCTCGCTGCAACCGACGGTCACAACGCAATCAAATTGGTTTTCCACGCCGACTTCGTAAAGCAATGGGATCGAAACCAGCGCGACCGCCGCCTGCCCGGCGCGTTCCAGTTGCGCCAGCGCTTCCATCCACATCCGCCGAACGACTGGATGAACGATTTGATTCAGCACCGAGCGCTTCTGTTCATCTCCAAAAACGATTTCGCCGAGCACGTCCCGGTTGACCGATCCGTCTGCGTTCAAAATCCCCTTGCCAAACGCGTTGACAATCTCGCCGTATGTCTTCGTCCCCTGCGCCAGCGTCTGATGAGCCAGTTCGTCGGTCTCAATCACCGCCGTGTCGGCCTGCCGCCAGTGCGCCGCAACAGTTGATTTTCCAGCGGCGATTCCGCCAGTGAGGCCAAGCTTGAATAACCGTCTCATGCTGTCATTAGGCCGATTGCTCTCCCAAGCGCATTGGGTGGTGAATATTCTGAAAAATGCTCTGGGATGATGACCTGGGAGACCGTCAATTCAACTTTGCAGCATAGAGAATACCATCGAATTCGCCTGCGTCAAGTGCCAATTTCAGTTTATTTGGGAGTGCGGTGGCTCGACACCCCTGTCGCCAGCGAGGCTCGGCTCGCGGGTTGCTCAAAGGTTGGGGCGTCAAGTCGCAGCACTGCAAAATATTGCACCAGGCGCACGCGGCCGCGGGACCGGCCTCACGGTCGCCATCCCCCGTACCTCTTCGCCCTCTACGAGAAGATCACCGGGCCCCTCACCCCCGCCGGGAAGAAGAAATCGAGGATACGATGAATGGCCTGGTTTTCGTATCCTACCCCAGCCCAAATCCGAAACTGGTTAAGGAACACGCGTCTTTCCTCAAAACTGCTGCTGTGAAGACATGGTTCGACAAGGATGACCTCATTGGGGGGCAGGAACCTCAAGGCTCTTATGTCTCCTATCTCTGGGACCATGCAGTTCACGGCGGCAGGTGCCTGGCCGGAACGCGGCGCGCACCGCCACGTTGACGTCGTTTCCGAGCACTTTCGAGACGCGCTTTTGCTTTTCAGCCTGCCACCGGTGGGCTAAGGTTCTTCCGACATGCAGCCGATACGCGACGACCTCGATGAAATCCTGATCACCGAACAGCGAATCCAGCAACGAATGGACGTGTTGGCGTTGGAAATCCAACACGAGTATGCCGCCAAGAGTTTGACGCTGGTGGCGGTGCTGACGGGCAGCGTGATGTTCATCGCCGATCTACTGAGACGATTGCCGATGCAACTGCGGTTCGATTACATCGGCGTCTCCAGCTACCATGGTGCAACCCGCACCACGGGCGATCTGATCGTCACCAAGGCGCTGGGCTTGGACGTGCGCGGCCACGATGTGTTGGTGGTGGACGACATCCTCGACACGGGACTGACACTGGCGAAAATCCGAGAGATGATCCTGAAGCTGCACCCGCGGAGTTTGAAGTTTGGCGTGTTGCTGGAGAAAGACGTTCCCCACAACGAAGGATTCCGTGCCGACTTTGTCGGCTTCCGCATTCCAAACAAGTTCGTCGTCGGCTACGGGTTGGACTATCAGGAGCGCTACCGCAATCTGCCGTGCGTAGCGACACTCAAGGCCGCCGTGGTGGCACCGCCAGGGTGAAAGTCACCGCCCAATTCTTCATCGCTCACATGCACGGGAAATGAAATCCGCCATTACGTGACGACGTTTTTCGGCGTGCCCGCCGCGAACGCCGCGATGTTGTCCGCTGCCGTCTGAAGGATGCGCTCCAATGCTTCCTGGCTGTTGAACGCGTTGTGCGGCGTGAAGACGACGTTCGGGTGCTTGAGAATCAGGTGGTTCTGAATCGCCTGCCGCAGCCGCTCGGGGTTCACCGAATCCCCCAGCAGCGCGCTCTCTTCGTACACGGTCTCTTCGCCCTCCAACACGTCAAGTCCCGCGCCCGCCAGGATCTTCTTCTCCAGCGCCATCAGCAGCGCGTCCGTGTCCACCAATGCGCCGCGCGCCGTGTTGATGAGGATCGCCCCCGGCTTGATCCGGCCGACGTTGTCGCGGTTGATGAGATGATGTGTGTGCTTGCTGTACGGCGCGTGTAGCGTGATGATGTCCGAGCGTCCGAGCAAGGCGTCGAGATCGGCGTAAGTGAACCCCAGCACCTCGGCGAGAAAATTGTCGCGCCGCACATCGAACGCCAGCACGCTCATCCCGAACCCGCGCGCGATGCGAATGACGTGCAACCCGATGTGTCCCGCGCCGACCACGCCAATGGTCTTGTCCTTCAGATCGAACCCGCGCAGCCCGTCGAGCGAGAAATTACCGGCCCGCACCCGCACGAACGCCTCGTGCACCTTCCGCGACAACGCCAGAATCAGCGCAAACGTGTGCTCCGCCACCGTGTTCTCGCCGTAAAACGGCACATTTGACACCGTAATCCCACGCTGCCTGCACTCAGCCATGTCGATGTGGTCAAACCCCGTCGAGCGCGTCGCGATCAGCTTCAACTGCGGCAGCTTCGCCAAACGCGCCGCATCCAGCCTTGAGTAGATGAACGGCGAGATGATTTCCGCGTCGGCGATCTTGCTGAGGTCGCCGTCCTCCAATACCCCGCGGAACATGACCACCTCATGCACCCCGTCCAACCGCTCTCCCAGGAATTTCTCTTCCCAGTCGTGAAGTTCAAGAAACGCGATTTTCATGCTCACCCCTCTTTGTCATTCTGAGCGGAGCGAAGAATCTGTGCGGTTTCTCGCGGCCTCCCGAACAACTGGGGCGCTTCGCTTTGCTCGGCGTGACAAAACGACAGCGGTGCACGCCACTCCAAGCACGATTGCGGCAACAGAGTGCTGCGCCTCATGCGTGCCGGGCTTCCCACTGTTGCTCGGCTTCGGTGAAGTATTCGACGCGGGTTTTCTTCCATTCCTTGGTCGAGTAAAGGGCTTCGTACTCGGTGATACCGGTTTCTTTCGAGATTTCGGTGAGGACGGCGTCGCAGTCGACCACGGTGCGGGCGTGGACCATGGTGAAAATGTTGTAGGGCCAGTCCTCATAAATCGGGCGCTTGTAGCAGTGGCTGACGGCGCGGAAGCTGGCCATCTTCTCGCCGATGCGCATGAATTCCTCGTCGGTCCTGTCGCGCACAGCCCACACGCCCATGCCGTTGGCGGTGAACCCCGCCCGGCGATGATTGAGCACGGCGCTGTACCGGCGCATCTTGCCGGCAGCCATCATTTCTCCGCCGATCCGTTGAAGTTCCTCCAGGCTGATGCCGATCCGTTGCGCGATGCGGACGAACGGTCCGGGTTCGATGGCGAGGTCTTTCTGCATCTCGCGGATGTAAAGCATTTCGCGCGTGGCTAACGTCGTGTCGGCGGCGCGGTTTTTCTGGCTGTACCGCACCTCGCTCTTGGTGTCGGCCTTGGCCGTGCCTTCGACATCGAGTTCGACGCCGATCTTGAACAGGTGCAGCGTCGGCATCAGCCGCGTTGTAGTCGCGCCGCTGGTTTGGTGGAGAATCTGGACCGTCTTTTCAAGTCCGAGCTTCGAGTTCGGCGCAACGGCGACGGTGTACCAGATGTTGTACGCGTGGTTGCGCCGGTAGTTGTGGGAAACGCCGGGATGCGCGTTGATGACGGCGGCGACTGCGTCGTCCTTGTGCGGGTCGCATTTCACCGCGACCAACGACGACTTGTAGCCGAGCGACCGCGTGTCGAAGATGGCGCTGATCTGGCGGACGATTTGGCCCGTCTTCAACGCGTTGACCCGTTCCATGACCTCCGTCTCGCCGACGCTGCCGAGCTTTTCGCCGAGCGCCGCAAACGGCTGCGCCACGACCGGCACCTCGGTCTGGAGAAGATTCAGAAGTTTCTTGTCCGTGTTGTCGAACTGCATTGGCCTCAGCGACCCTTTTGCCTTTCGTGGGAACGCATTCTATTCGGGATCGGTCGCGATTGCAAATCGCTCCTGCGCTGAAACGCACGCCAGCGCTTTCTCCACCAGCGTGCGGCACCTCAGTGTGTGCATTGGCAGCGTGAGGGCAATGGCGCGCGCTAGCGGAGTCATTTTCCTCCGCGTCTTCTGCAGGATGCCGATCATCTTGTCCTCGCCCGTCTTGGCTGTCGTCTCGGCAAACTGGGTCTCCAAAAACACGGGGCACAACGCGTCCTCCAACACGCGGCCTTCGGCATCGCGCGGGAAGTTGCGTTTGCAAACTAGGTTCTGCGCGCGCGCCACCGTCGCGTCGTCGTAGCCGACTTCGCGCAGAATTTCGCCCGCTTTCTGTGTGTGGAACCGTTTCAAGTCTTCGCGCCGTTTCAGGTGGCCGAGCGTCCGGGGGATACGATTCGCGCGGAATCACCCACCGGCAGTTATGCTGCGCCCGCGCCGCCAACCGCATTGCTTCAGATGCGTCCGGCGCAAGTCGCTCGACCCACGCGCCAAGACGTTGCGCACAAGGCAACTCCAAGCCATGCGGATCCTGCCCGCGCGGGTCGGACGCATTTGCTGCGTCAATGCGCGCAATCGCTTCTTGAAAGCGACCCTAATTCATGCCAAAAAGATACGTGTTTCGGGAGGAGAACACAAACTATGAGCGATCTCGTGAAGGTAGGGGAAGTTGGTGATCTGCAATCGGGCGAATGCAAAACGGTCGTGGCAGGCGAGCGCGAACTGGCGCTGTTCAACGTGGACGGCAAGTTTTATTGCCTCGACAACGTCTGCCCGCACCGGGGCGGTCCGTTGGGCGAAGGCACGCTCGACGGAACCGTGGTGACATGTCCGTGGCACGGCTGGCGATTCGACGTTTGCACGGGACAGTCGCCCGTCGTTCCGACGGCGAAAGTCGAAAAGTTCGAGTGCATCGTTGAAGGCAATGACATCAAAGTCAAACTAACTTAGTCACCAATCAACAGTCACCGATCACCACGCCATGGCACTTAAATCAGCTTGGGAACTCGCGCTGGAACGCACCGGCGGCAAACCGACGGCAAGCCTCTCCGATGAGCAGAAGAACAAGCTTTCCGAGATCCACCGTCTCTACACCGCGAAGATTGCCGAGTGCGAACTGGAGTTGAAACCGAAGATCGCAGAGGCGCGGGCAGCGGAGAAGTTTGAGGATGCCGAGAAACTGGAAGAGATCCTGCGCGCCGAAATCGCGAAACTCCGCTCCAAACTCGAAGCGGAGAAAGAAGCCGTCCGTCAAAGCAAGTGAAGTTCTGAACGCTCAACGCTCAAAGCCCGACGCTCCACGCTCCTCTGTTTGCGCTCTGGTCAGCGGCGGCCTCGACAGTTGCGTGATGCTCGTCGAGTTGGCGAAGACTTACCGGCACGTTTATCCCGTGTATGTCCGGCAGGGTCTCGCGTGGGAAACCGCCGAACTTCGCGCGCTCCGAAAATTCCTGAGTATTGTAGCCGCGAGCCATGCTCGCGGCGGTCAGCAAAGAAGCTTCGGGGCTACAATTCAGTCCCTCACTGTCCTCGACCTGCCGGCGCGCGATCTGTACGGCGAACATTGGAGCACGACGGGCCGAGATGTGCCGGGAGAGAAGACGTGCGATGGAGCTGTCTATCTTCCCGGCCGTAACCTCCTGCTGCTGTCGAAAGCCGCCGTCTTCTGCGCGCAACACGGCCTTGGCACGATTGCCATCGGCTCCCTCGGTCACAATCCGTTCCCAGACGCCACGCCGGAGTTCTTCCGCGACTTCGCTGCCGCCGCCAGCAGTGCGCTTGGTCATCGGGTGAAAATCATCGCGCCGTTCCGCTCGTTGACGAAGGAACAAGTGATCCGTCGCGGCATTCGACTTAACCTGCCGCTACATCTGAGTTTCTCCTGCATCGCGTCGCGTCGCGGCCGGTCCTGTGGCCGCTGCAACAAATGCTCCGAAAGGCGGAGGGCGTTTCGAGAAGCAGGTATCGAAGACAAGACCAGATACGGCTCTTAGCCGCTAATTCATACGGATTATCACAGATATCCACAGACAATCGTGGTATGCATCTGGACGCCGTGATGCCGCTTTGGTATTATTGGTGCGTCACCAACGAATCGCGTCCAACGTCCGAAAACAAAGGTTGAGGTGGCCGCATGAGAAGAACCTGCGTTTGGTGCAAGACGGAGTTGCCGACGGAAAATGCCGACTTCGCTCACGCCATTACGCGAAATTTCTGTTCCAACTGCCGGGAGTATTTCTCGTCGCCTCGGCGCATCGACGAAGTCCGACCGAATGCGTAGGCGACGGGCGTGCACGACACCGCCGGAATTCCTCAATGACTCCGGGATGCGTGTATGCCACAATGACACTCGGGACCGTCTTGATATTGGCGCCCGCAGTCTTAAGTCTGTAGTGGCTCTGAGGATCTCGGAGGAATCGACCGCATGCGTGTTACAATCGAGCCAAAGTCAATTAACTTCCACGTTTCGTGGAAGTTTCTCAGAACATTCAATCTGAAGCGGTCGCTGCGGACAGGCCCGTCGTGGGCGCCGATTGTGCAGATGGTGTACAAGGCTCATGAGGCTCTTGCGCCGGCCAAAGGAGAATACAATCGTCTCTACACCGCTTGGCAAAACAAGCTCCAATCGCTTGGTGGAGACCCGTCAGCACAAGTGTTGGAAAACTTCCGGCCACTCCGGCTGTCCCGTGAAGAGGACTGGTCTGACTGGCTTGCTTGGCTCTTGGAGAAATCAGAAACAGGTGTTCTGGCAGAGACCCTTTTCGGCTCAGTAATGGATTGTGACGCGGCATCCTTGAAATTGCCAAGGGTCAAGCGCGAAGAGCCTAGCGAGGATCAAGAGCGCAGGGCCGACCTGGTGGTGAAATGGAAGTCGGGAAAGGCTGCTGATATCGAAGTAAAGGTGGGAGACCGACAATTCGGGAAGACTCTCGAGACAGCTGCGAAGCTGAAATCGCAGCACCATTTTATTCTGATAACAGAAGATTTGCTGCCTGATTGGAGCGACATCGAAAGCGATCATGTCCGTGAGGCTCACAAAGGCCAAATCAACGTGATCCTGTGGAGCCACGTTGTCCGGGGGCTTCGCCGGTGTCTTTGGGAGGGGCGAGAATCACTTGCGTGGCGCGCGTGGGCGTGGACTTTCTGTGGCGCGATCGAACAAAAGTTGTTGGGCTTGCGAAGGCCAGTCCAGCAGCAATCAGAGGTGAGTCAGCTTCAAATGACATTGGCTTGGCTGGACGTTTTGAGACCATCAGGAGGAAACCATGCGTGAAGGAATGAAATCGTTTCTTGAGGAAGGTGTGCAGCAATATGTGGACGCGAAGAAGACAATTGAAACATTCGAAGGCGAAATGGGCCAACTGCTCAAAGAGGCGGTGCAAGGCAGGAAGCAATGGCCTCCGCTGAAGAAAAAGCCCCGGATTGGACGACCAACTCCCGGTGGTCGAGGCGGTAAGTATGGCTACTGGATTTGGATCAGTATCACTGGGCAGTCAACAACTTACAAGAAGGTGGACATCGAATGCGGTCTCTGGTGGGATGTCCCCTCGGCTGATGCGCAAGTGATTGATGGGCCGATCATATACGCTAGTTATTGCTTGCCAAAGGACCTCGTCAGGTTTTCATGGAAAAGGCAGGGGCAAGACATACGTAGCTTTGATGAGGAGGACTGGCGAACCTTCTTGTATCTGCCGCTGGGGAAACCGCATGACATCGAAGGCGCGGTCGGCCGGTTACTCGATGCCCTCTTCAAACAGCTTAAGTAGGGCTTGGCGACAGCGCGGAGGGCACCCCGAGCACGACGTTACTTCATCGGGCTAGGATGGCCCACCATCAACTGCGAATCCCTAGGGAAGTTCGCACGGTGAAAATGCTTCGCGGTTTTTTCCCTTCCATGTTATCCATCCTGCATGGCCTATGATTCCTTGCGCGAGTTTGTGGCAAAGCTCGACGCGGCTTGTGAATTGAAGCGTGTTTCCGTCGAGGTCGATCCGGTCTTAGAGATCACCGAGATCGCCGCCCGCGAAATGAAATCGCCCGTCGGCCCCGATGGTGTCGGGGCAGGCGGCAAGGCGTTGTTGTTCGAGAAGTGCAAGGGATCGAGTTTCCCGCTGCTGATCAACGCCTACGGTTCGTGGAAACGGATGGCAATGGCGCTCGGCGTCAACGACGTCGAGGACATCGCCCGCGAACTGGAAGGTCTGTTGAAGGCCAAGCCGCCGACCTCGTTTAAGGAGGCTGTTTCACTCATCGGCACGGCGGTTGAATTGAGACATGCAAAGCCGAAGGTCGTGGAGCGTGGAGCGTGGAGCGTGGAGCGTGATGGATTGGATCTGGGCGCGCTGCCCATCCAGAAATGCTGGCCGCGGGATGCGGGGCGGTTCATCACGCTGCCGCTGGTCATCACGCGCGATCCCGACACCGGCACGCGCAACGTCGGTTGCTACCGCATGCAGGTGATCGACGGGCGCACGACGTTCATGCACTGGCAACTTCAGAAGACCGGCGCGCGGCATTGGCGGCGATATGTCGAGTTGAAGAAGCGGATGCCAGTGGCCGTGGCGCTCGGCGGTGATCCGGTGTACGCTTTCGCTTCCACCGCGCCGTTACCGGACGGGATCGACGAATTCATGTTCGCCGGTTTTCTGCGGAAGAAATCTGTGGAGATGGTGAAATGCCAGACGCACGATCTGGAGGTGCCCGCCGATTGCGATTTCGTGCTGGAGGGGTACGTTGAGCCGGAGGAGAAGCTGGAAATGGAAGGCATGTTCGGCGATCACACCGGTTATTATTCGCTGCCGGAACCGTATCCGAAGGTTCACATCGAGCGGATCACGCATCGGCGCGACGCGATTTATTCGGGCACAATCGTCGGCGCGCCGCCGATGGAGGATTTCTACATGGGCACGGCATGCGTCCGAATTTTCCTGCCCGTGTTCAAGATGAACTTCCCCGAGATCGTGGACATGGCACTGCCGGCGGAAGGCGTGTTCCACAACCTTGTGTTCGTCTCGATCAAGAAATCGTTCCCGTACCACGCGATGAAGGTCATGCACGGGCTGTGGGGCATGGGACAGATGATGTTCACGAAGATCGTCGTGGTGGTGGACGCCGACGTCAACGTACAGAACACGAGCGAAGTGCTATTCCGCCTCTGCGCCAACATCGATCCCGAGCGCGACATCATCTTCAGCAAGGGACCCGCCGACGTGCTCGATCACGCCACGCCCATGCTCGGCTACGGGAGCAAAATCGGCATCGATGCTACGCACAAGATCAAAGGCGAAGCCAACTGCCGGGACTGGCCTCCGCCGATCAAGATGGATGACGCGGTGAAACGGAAAGTGGACGAGTTGCTGCGGCAGATCGGCAACCGCGAATGAACGCGGATCGACACGAATTCATCTGTCCCAATTGCGGGGCAGATGTGCCAGCCGGAGCGGAAGCCTGTTCTGAGTGCGGGTCTGACAAGAAGACCGGTTGGTCGGAAAACACCGTCTGCGACGGTACGGGGATCGAAGACCCCGAGGAATTCGATTACGAGGACTGGAAACGACGTGAGCTTGCCAGCGGCAAACCGCGCAGCCCGCGTGAGTGGCTGTGGTGGGTGGTGGCGGTGGTGATTCTGGCGGCATTGGCTTGGTTGTTCGTGATTCGGCAATGGTGTGCGATTCCGTAGGAGTTTTTATGAAAGCGGTGATCTTTCGCGAGCATGGTGGTTTGGAAACACTCGAATACGCGGATGTGCCCGAACCGAAGATTTCGGTGGACGAAGTCTTGGTCCGGGTGCGGGCATGCGCGTTGAATCATCTTGATATCTGGGTGCGGCAAGGGTTGGGAATTCCGATCGAGATGCCGCATGTCGGCGGCAGCGACATCGCGGGCGAAGTGGCGGCGGTCGGGGCGAACGTGAAAAATCTGAAACCGGGCCAGCGTGTCATCATCTCGCCGGGCGTCACCGAAGGCACGATTGACGAATACACGGCGAGCGGTTGGGACTCGGCGAGTCCGACCTTCGACATCATGGGGCGAAAGCGGCAGGGCGGTTACGCGGAGTTTGCGAAGGCGCATCACAGCGACGTGTTGCCCGTCAGCGACAAACTGAGTTTCGAGGAATGGGCGGCAATTCCGCTCGTGACATTGACCGCGTGGCACATGTTGGTGACGCGGGCGCAATTGCGCGCCGGCGAAACCGTGCTGGTGCATGCGGCTGGTTCGGGCATCGGCGCAATGGCCATTCAACTCGCCAAGCTCTGCGGCGCGTCACAGGTCTTCACGACGGTTGGCAGCGACGAGAAGGCGGCGAAGGCGAAAGCGCTCGGTGCAAACGTGGTGATCAATTATCGCCGACAGGATTTCGCGGAGGAAGTGTTGAAGTTAACCGGGAAGCGGGGCGTGGACGTGATTTTCGAGCACATCGGGCCGGAGACGTGGCCGAAAAACCTTCTCTGCCTTTCACGGCTGGGTCGGATGGTCACCTGCGGCGCGACGAGCGGCCCGCAAGCGACAGTGGATATTCGCTACGTCTATTCGCGGCAGCTATCGGTCATCGGCTGTTTCATGGGTGGCCGCAGGGAATTGATCGAAGTGCTGCGTCTCGTCGAAGCGGGCAAACTCCGTCCCGTCTTGGATCGAGTATTTCCGTTGAAGGAAGCCGCCGCCGCGCAGCAATACATGCTCGACCGGAAAAATTTCGGGAAAATCGTGCTGAAGGTGTAGCTAGAAGGGAGAACCGGGGAACGATTGATATGACACCGTTGCATCAAGCGGTCGAGCGCGGCGACAAACGCGAGGTGGAGAAGCTGCTGGACAGCGGCGCCGACGTGAACGCCAAAGACGGACTTGGATGGACACCGTTGCATTGGGCGGCAGAGACGGGCGACGTGGAAGTTGCAGCCTCGCTCTTGTCCAAAGGAGCGAGAATTAACGCGAAAGACGGAAGCGGTGCAACCCCGTTGCATCGGGCGGCAACGCGCGGGCAGAAAGGCGTTGCCGAGTTGCTTCTGGTTCATCAAGCCGACATCAACTCCAAGGGAGCGTTCGGTTGGACGCCGTTGGATGCCGCCCTCTTTCACCAACACCGGGAAATGTCCGACTGGCTCCTTGCGAAGGGCGCGAGCGTGGACTTGTTCGCCGCCGCCGCGCTCGGCGAGATCGAACGCGTCAAGCTCCTGCTGCAGACCAGCGACGCAGCTACCACCAAAGATCGATATCACATGACGCCGTTGCATTGGGCGGCGGCGCACGGGCAAACCGAGGTCGCCGAATTGCTGTTGGCCAACGGCGCGGATGTCAACGCCGTCAACCGTCTCGGCTCGACCCCGCTGCATTATGCGGCCGAACATGGCCACACGGAAGTGGCGGCACAGTTGTTGGCGAAAGGAGCGAATCTTGAGACGAAAGGGAAGAACGGCTCCACGCCGCTGCACTGGGCGATTCGCTATGGACATCGAGCGATGGTCGAACTGCTCCTCGCCAAGGGGGCCAACATCAATGCCCCAAACGATTACGGTTACACGCCGCTGAAAGTCGCCCTCAGAAACCGCCGCGACGATCTCGCCGACCTGCTTCGCTCCCGTGGCGCGCAAGAATGATGTGAAATCTGCCCCGCAGCAGTAGATGCTCGACCGAGAGAATTCCGGGAAGATCGTGCTGAAGGTCTGGGAATGTGGTGGTTCACCACGAATATCACGAAGAACGCGAGGCCATCGCAAGAAGTCAAAGATTCACTGGCCAAGTGTGCGAACATCAATGTCCCAAACGATTGCGGTTACATGCTGTTGACCGTCGCCCTTAGAAACCAACGGCGCCCGAGATGAATTGCGATCAATAAACCGCTGGCGGCAAGCAGCGTGTAAACAAGCTGGTAGCCCCAGCAGAACGTGAGTTCCTTGCGCAACTCTTGACGGTCTTCGGCGCTGGTGGAGCCGAGCCGCAACGCCTCGCGCAATTTTGCCACCGCTTCGCAGTGACAACCAAGCCCATCGAGGGAGAACCCCCAATTAGCCCAGCCGTAAGGGTTATTCGGGTCAAGTTGCAGTCCCGCTTTCACTTGTTCGATAGCTTCCTTGTGGCGCCCGGAGCACTGGAGTGCCTGCGCCAGCCAAAACCGGTAAATCGGGTTCTTGGGAGCAAGGTCCGCCGCGTCTTGGAAATAGGCGATGGTCTCTTGGCAGTCGCCAAGAGCTTTCATGCAGTAGCCGATTTGCCAATAAGTCCAAGCATCCTTTGGGTCCAGTTGCACAGCCACGCGTAAATGCTTCAGCGCTTCTCGATGCCGGCCAAGCTCGGACAGACTGTTGCCCAAATATTGCCGCGCTTTCGGATCCAAAGGATTCATCGCGACAGCCAACTGAAGATATCGCACAGCCTCTTCGTGTCGGCCAAGTTCTCTCAACACGGCACCGGCGTTGCCATAGGACCAAACATTGTTCGGGTTGCATTCGATCGCCCGGCGGAATAATGCGAGCGCTTCCTCGTGCTTCCCGAAGTTGTCCACAGCCAGCCCCCAGTCATTGAGGATGTCACTGTCATTGGGCAATAACTTGTCAGCCAGCCGATATTTCTCGCTGGCCTCGGCCGCGCGTTTCAGATGCCGCAACGCCACGCCCTGCCAAAACGGAATCCACGGGTCGGCATTGTCCGTCGTATCCACTTGCGCCAGCAAGGCGAGCACCCGCTCGTACATCGCCTTGTCTTCGGTCTTGCGGGCCTGTTTGGCCAATGTGACGGCTTCGCCGATGATTTGTTCGCGGTTCAGCGCGCTGCCTTGCTCTGCTCGTAGTCCCAAGATTGGCAGACCGGCAAGCGTAATCGCGATGAAGGCCAGTGTTCTCATGCCCGTTCAGCACGACAGCCTCGTGCGAATCTACGCCCGTCGGAGGGCGCGTCGGGTTTGAAACTGTCGATGAGAATCATCGCGCTTTTCCTAGTGGGACAGACTGTATAACCAGCGTGGGTTTGCGTGCAATGTGAAAACGGAAGGAGCAGTGCCGCGAGGCAATTCGCTCGGAGGCATCAACTCTTCCGATTTAGATTTGGGCACTGCTCGGCAAACATCTTGATTGTCCCGGTCACAGCTTCTAAAGTGGCGGCGGCGAGACGATGAAACATTCTGACTTCGTCCATCTGCACCTGCACACCGAGTACAGCCTGCTCGATGGGGCGTGCCGTATTGACGACGTGGTCGAGAAGGCGCATGCGGCGAAAATGCCGGCCGTGGCGATTACCGATCATGGCAACATGTACGGCGCAATCGATTTCTACAAGGCGGCGTCGGAACGCGGCATCAAACCGATCATCGGATGCGAGGCGTACATCGCGCCGGGAAGCCGACTCGATAAGAAATCCGGCAACGCCCGCGACGCGGCGTTCCATCTCGTGCTTCTGGCGAAGGACGAGACCGGATACAAGAACCTGATCAAGCTCGTCACGGCGGCGCATCTCGAAGGGTTCTACTACAAGCCGCGCATCGACAAGGAAATCCTCGCGCAGCACGCGAAGGGATTGATTGGGTTTACGTCCTGTCTCAAGGGTGAGGTGCCGAACAAGATCAAGGACGACCAACTCGATCAGGCAAAGACCGCGCTCGATGAGTACCGCCACATTTTCGAGCCGGGCGATTATTACGTCGAACTCCACAATCACGGGATCGAGGACCAGCGGAAGGTCAATCGCGTGCTCATCGAATGGGCGAAGGAATTCAACCTGCCGCTCGTGGCAACCAACGACGTACATTACGTCGAACGCGAGCACTGGGAGGCACACGATTGCTTGATTTGCCTGCAGACGCAATCGCTGGTGGCCGACGATAAGCGGATGCGGTACGCGGCCCAGCGGTTTTATCTGCGCACGCCGGAAGAGATGCATGAATTGTTCAAGGAGACACCGGAGGCGATCCAGAACACACTGGCCGTCGCGGAGAAGTGCAACGTGCTGCTGGAATTCGGCAAACTCCGGTTCCCCGTTTATCAGCCGCCCGAGGGATTGAGCCGCGAACAATACCTGCGACAGTTGTGCGATCAGGGATTGCGGGAACGCTACGGCATCGAATGGAAGAAACCGAAGTCCGAACAGGAAAAGGCCCTCATCGCGCGGCTCGAATACGAATTGAATGTGATCGAGAAGACCGGATTCGCCAGTTATTTCTTGATCGTCTGGGACTTCGTGCATTTCGCCAAGAGCAAGGCTATTCCGGTCGGCCCCGGCCGAGGCAGCGCCGCAGGCAGTCTCGTGGCCTACCTCCTGCGCATCACCGACATCGATCCATTGCGGTACAATCTGCTGTTCGAGCGGTTCCTCAATCCCGAGCGCGTATCGCCGCCCGACATCGACATGGATTTCTGTTACAACCGGCGCCCCGAGGTCATCGATTACGTCCGCCACAAGTACGGCAACGATCACGTGGCGCAGATCATCACGTTCGGCACGCTCGGCGCGAAGATGGTCGTGCGCGACGCGGGCCGCGTGCTCGGTTTGAGCTACGGCGACTGCGACCGGATCGCCAAGATGATTCCGCCCGACATCGGAATGACGCTGAAGAAGGCCTTGGAGATGAGTCCCGAACTCAAGGCCGCTTATCAGAATGAGGACAACGTGCGGCGTGTAATCGATTACGGGTTCACGCTCGAAGGCTTGGCGCGCAACGCTTCGACGCACGCCGCGGGCGTGGTCATTGGTGCCGAACCATTGATCAATGTCGTGCCGCTGACCACCGGGACGAACTCGAATGAAATCGTCACGCAGTACTCAATGAATCCGCTGGGCGATCTCGGTCTGTTGAAGATGGATTTCCTCGGCTTGAAGACGCTGACGGTGATCAAAGAAGCACTCGACCTGATCGAGCAGACGACGGGCAAACGGATCGACGTGGAAGCGATCCCGTTGGATGACGCGAAGGCATTCGATCTGCTGAACAAGGCGAACACCACTGGCGTGTTCCAGCTTGAATCGCAGGGGATGCGCGATCTGTGCCGGCGGATCGGGGTGGACTCGATCGACGTGATCATCGCGCTCATCGCGCTGTTCCGTCCGGGGCCGATGAACATGCTCGACGATTACGTCAACCGCAAACACGGCAAGACGAAGGTCGAATACGATCATCCGCTGCTTGAGCCAATCCTGAAGGAGACGTTTGGCGTGTTCGTCTATCAGGAGCAGGTGATGCAGGCGGCCAACGTGTTGGCGGGTTACTCGCTCGGTGGCGCCGACATTCTGCGCCGCGCGATGGGCAAGAAGAAGCCCGAAGAGATGGAAAAGCAGCGCGAAGTTTTTATCAAAGGTTGTCACGAGAAAAACAAAATCCCGCGCGGCAAGGCAGAGAGAATCTTCGAGACGCTGGCCAAGTTCGCCGGGTACGGCTTCAACAAATCCCACAGCGCCGCCTACGCTGTCGTCGCCTACCAGACGGCATGGCTGAAGGCGAATCATCCAGTCGAGTTCATGGCGGCGTTGCTGTCCAACGAACTCGCGAACACCGACAAAATCCAGCTTTTCATCAACGAATGCCGACGCATGGGCATCAAGGTGTTGCCACCCGATGTGAACCAGAGCGGCATACGGTTTACGGTGGGCGACGGCGGGATTCGGTTCGGCTTGGCGGCAGTGAAGAACGTCGGCGAAATTGCGGTGGAGAACATCATCAAGGTGCGCGATGCGGCAGGAGCATTCAAATCGTTCGGCGAGTTCTGCGAGCGCGTGGACCTGCGCACGGTCAACCGCAAGGTGCTGGAGAGCTTGGTGAAATGCGGCACGTTCGATTCCGTCTTGTCGCGAGGTGGGACGCGCGGACAAGTGTTTGCAGAGATTGATTTTCAGTTGAACCGCGCCAGCAGCCTGCAACGCGACCGCGAGCGTGGCCAGGCGGCGTTGTTCGACGTCGAACCGGTCAACGCGCGTAAACAGGCGACGGGCCGGGCGCCCGAAGTCGAATGGTCGCAGAGCGAGATGCTGGCGTTCGAGAAGGAACTGCTGGGCTTCTACGTCACGGGACATCCGCTGACGCAATACGCGGACATCTTGCGCCGGTACGAGCTGGTGTCGTCGGGACGTTTGGCACAGTTACAGGAAGGGCAGGCAACGCGCATCGGTGGCATCGTAAGCAAGCTTCAACCGAAGATGACAAAACAGGGCAAACCGATGGCCATCGTGACGCTGGAAGATCTGGATGGCTCGGCGGAAATCCTGGTTTTTCCCGATGCGTACGCGAGGTGCTCGATGCATTTGCGCGCCGACGCAGCCGTTTTTGTTTGCGGCACGGTGAACCTGCGCGAGGACAAACCAAAGATCTTCGCCGATCAGATCATTCCGCTCGGCGAAGTGCCGAAGCAATTCACCAAGGCCGTCCACATCCGGCTGCCAGCGGAGCGGGCTGAAGAGTCGGTGTTGAATCGCGTCCAAAAGGTCTTACACCATCACAAAGGCACGGTGCCGGTGATGTTCTGTTTCATGTACGGCGACGGTAAACTGGTGTTCATGGAGACGCATGACAATTTCTCCGTCACGCCATCGGAGTCGCTGGTAGAAGAACTTGAAGCGATCTTGGGCGAAGACACTGTGTGGCTGAAGGTGAAGGGCGAGAAGCTCAACGGCGCCGGCAATGGCTTGCGCCGGGAGAAACGGTTCGCCAGGGAATGACGCCCTTCGCCGCGTGTACGATGACCGCCGGAGCGTCCATCACTTCGGAATGATCAGCTTCTGACCGACTTTGATCTCGTTTGGATTGGAGATGTTGTTGGCTTTCTTCAAGTCCTCGACGGAGACTCCGTAGGTTTTGGCGATCGTGGTCAAACTCTCGCCCTTGGCAACGACATGCTCCTTTCCTGTCGTTGTCGGGGAACCATCCGTTGTGGCACCGCCGGTTTTGCCGGCTGCTCGGGGCAGATTCAGGGCGGCGAGTTCTTTGGCGAGATGGTCGATGATCGCCTGCTTGTCCTTTTGTCGGGCGGCGTCCAGCGCATCGACGCGCGCTTGGAGTGCCTCGAGATCGCCGGCGGATCCGCCCACCGAGGCGCGGCGCAAAGCCAGCAGATCCTCTTGGATTTTGGCGATGTCCTTTTGCATTTGCTGCTGCTTGAACTGGAGGTCTTCCACATCGGCCCGCAAACGGCTCAGTTTCTCATCGAGGATATTCAGGCTTTCCGTGATGGTTTGTTGGGCGCTCGTGCTGGTTGAAGCGGCCATCAAAATCGCAAAAGCGACGAAAATATCCGAGAAAACTCTCAGTTTCATGCGGCCAGTGTAGAAACGAGTCTTGGCAGATGCAAGTCCGGTGTTGCCCCCATCGAAACTCGTCCACAAGATCGTGGGCTGGCCCGGAAGGTGCTAAAAATCAGCCTGCGAGTTCGTGTTATGATTGTAGTTGAAGGTTCGGAACCAAGAGCAGCGGTTGTGAAGTATGCGCCAAAGCGTACAGCGCCCGATCCGATCTCTTCCCTGCAAATCGAGGACACGACCAGGTTCACGCCTCCTTTTCCCCAAACGCTCGACCAATTGGGCGTCCACGTCAATTTTCTGAGTGATTTGACGCTGAAGATGATGTCCCTAGATCCGGAGGCCACGACCTCCAGCGTGGCGGACCGCTTGCGTCTGGGCATCATGGTGACGGACGCGCTTCTGCAGCGGCTTACGCGCGACAAGCTCATCGAAGCCAAGGGCGTCGTCGGCATGCACAATCACCGCTATGGCATGCTGGAACGCGGCTGGGCCGAAGTGCAGCGGATCACGGAGTTGAGCAGTTACACCGGACCCGCTCCCGTGTCGCTCAAGGCGTACTCCGAGAGGATCACCCAACAGATTCGCGGACGGATGCCCGTGACACGGCGCGCATTGGACCGTGCAATGGCAAACCTCGTTTTGTCCGATTCTGCAAAACAGACGTTGGGACTCGTCGTCAGTTCGGGGCGCAGCCTTTTCTTGAGCGGCCCGTCCGGCAACGGCAAAACGGCGATGGCCCGCGCGTTGGTGGACGCCATCGAGGGCAATCTTTGGATTCCCTACGCCATCGAGGTGGACGGTCAGGCGATTCGCCTTTTCGATCAACACAACCATCAGCTCGCGAAGGTGACGGAAGAGGATTACGACCGCCGTTGGGTCAAGATTCGTCCGCCGCTGGTCGTGGTCGGCGGCGAGTTGACGATCGATTCGATGGAACTGAGTTGCACGGGAACGCGGCGCTTTTACGAAGCGCCGTTCCACATGAAATCGAACGGCGGCGTGCTGGTCGTGGACGACCTTGGGCGGCAACGCTGTTCGGCAACGGAACTGTTGAACCGCTGGATTGTCCCGCTCGAGATTCGCGTGGACTATCTGACCTTGAGCACGGGAAAGAAAATCCAGATGCCCTTCGAGCAGATCATCGTCTTCGCGACGAATCTGACCATCTCGGATCTTGCCGACGAAGCATTTCTGCGTCGCATGGGCTATCGCATGTACGTGATGCCGCCCGGTCCCGACACCTACGCCGAAATCTTCATGCGCCACGCCCACACCCACGGTTTGACCGCGGATCCAAGCATCTTGGCGCACCTGGAAAAACGTTACGGGGCAGAGCGCCGCACGCCGAAAGCGTGCGAGCCTCGTGATTTGATCGATCGCGCCATCGAAGTCTGCAAATATCGAAGGGAACCCATCCGGTTGACGCAGGACGTATTGGACCTGGCGTGGGATGGGTATTTTGGCGCGTCCGTCAGCGGCTGAGCACGGCAGGATTGACAATTGCACCCCGACCTGCTATATAAACATTACCAATGAACGATAAACGGCAACACAGCACGACAGATCAGGCTTGGTTCTGGTTTTATTACGGCCACGATCTGCGGGCGCTGTGTTGACGCCAAAGTAACGCACGTCAAACCGTCCCGCAGACGCGGGGCGGTTTTTTTTGTTGCTCGTGACCGCCGCGCGACCCGGACGAAGGAGCAAACCATGATCATCGTTTTGAAAACAGGAATAAAGGAAGAGGAAATCCAGCAGGTGTCCGACTCGGTCAAACAATTCGGCTACGAGCCAAGACTCATTCGCGGTGTCGAGCGCACCGTCATTGCCTGCGTCGGCGACGAACGCAACCATCACACGCTCGAATCGCTCATCGTGTTGCCGCAGGTCGAGAGCGTCACACCCGTCCAAAAGAAATTCAAGCTAGTCAGCCGCGAATACCAACCGCAGGACAGCGTCCTCGACGTCTGCGGCTTAAAAATCGGGGGCGGCACGTTTCACGTCGTCGCCGGACCGTGCTCGGTCGAGAGCCGGAAGCAGACGATGGAAACCGCGCAAGCTGTGAAGGCGCACGGCGGCACGCTGTTTCGGGGCGGCGCGTTCAAGCCGCGCACCTCGCCGTACGACTTCCAAGGTCTGGGCCGCGACGGACTGGAGATGTTGAGGCAGGCCCGCGCCGCCACCGGGCTACCTATTGTCACCGAAGTCATGTCGCCGCTGGATGTGGACATGGTAGCCGAGATTGCCGACGTGCTACAGATCGGCGCCCGCAACGCGCAGAACGTACCGCTGCTCGCTGCCGCCGCCGCTTCAGGCAAAACGATTCTGCTCAAGCGCGGCATGTCGAGTTTCATCGACGAATGGCTTCTTGCCGCCGAATACATCTGTGTTCACGGCAACAACAAAGTCATTCTGTGCGAGCGCGGCATCCGCACCTTCGAGCACGCCTGCCGCAATACGCTCGACATCAGCGCCGTGGCCGTGGCGAAAAAGGAAACCCACCTGCCCGTGTTCGTCGATCCCAGCCACGCGGCGGGCCGCTACGACATGGTCGTCCCGCTGGCCCGCGCCGCCGTGGCCGCCGGCGCGGACGGGTTGCTCGTCGAAGTCCATCCCAATCCAGCCTTGGCGTTGAGCGACGGCGGCCAGCAACTCAAACCAAAACAGTTCGGTCAGTTGATGGCCGAAATCCGTCCACTGGTCGAAGTCATGGGCAAGCAACTCGCAAACGGCTAGACCCGCGAGACGCGCCAGAAGCCGGACTGGATTCTTGGACTGGCTATGAGGTGCGGAAGATCGTACAGGGATACGGTTTGCGAACGGATAAAGTCCACTGTTTCGGGGCACAACAACCCAAGATCATCACGGGTGTTGCTTTGGCCCCGAAGGGATACCGGTTACCCAACGCACGCAGTAAGAAATTGCATGAAGCTTTCACAGCGTTTGAGCGAGAACAGGATATCCGCAAGCGGGTCAAACGGGGAGAGCAGTTACTGGGAAAAGCCACAGAAGCCGCCCAAGTCGAGCAACACTTTCAGCCGTACGTCCGCGCTGCAGCCGGGATGCTCAATGAAGCCAGACACTCGCGAAAGTTGGTCTTGCACGTGGCACGTCATCGGCTTCGAATCAGTAGGCAGCAGATTCGGGCCGTGCAGTTACTCGTTGCTCGGCGCTTCATCCGTCCCGACAAAGCAATTCACGTATGAAGAAAACACACTCTTGTAAAAATTCCCCGCAAAAACCTCAGCGGAATAACTAGCTATCACACCCGCGAGACGCGCCAAAGGAGCCAGAGGCCGAGAAGTTCGAGGATCAGGTTCGGCATCCAGAGGATCGCTTCGGGGTAGAGATACGGGCGGTTGCGCAGGACGTTGGCCAGCACCATCGTGAAGTAGTACACGAGCGCCAGCCCGAGGCTGATCGCAATGCCGATGGACGTTTCGCGTCGGCTCGTCTTCACGCCGAGTGGGATGCCAATCAGCGTAAACGCGACGCACGCGACCGCCATCGCCACGCGCTGGTGCGCCTCCATCAAGGCGGCGGCGGGATAGATTCCCTGATTGCGCAGACTTTCAACTTGGTCGAGCAATTCCGAGAACAGCAGATCGGACAATCGCCGCGACGTCCGCGCCTGCCGGAACGCGTTTCCCAGATCCAGTTCGACCGGATACCGCCGCGCCGTGGAGCCAGGGCGGATCTTGTGGATGTTGGTTGGATCGTTTGGATCGCGCAGGTCGCCGCGCACGTCATACAAATCCAGCAGCAGTTTCTTCTCCTGTAATTCGCCTTTCACCAGTCCCCTCTGCGCCCGCAGGCTGGAGACGACGTTGTCGTTGGTATCCAATGCGTACAGCGTCACGTCTTCGATCAGGTCTTCTTTCTTCCGTCCGACGTAGATCACGTAGCCGGGAAAATCCTTGATGTACGTGCCTTCTTCGAGGAGTGCCATAGGGTTTTCCGTGCCCATCTTCAGGAACAACGTGCGAAATTGAAACCGGCACTGCGGTGCCAGCGTCGTGTTCATGTAAAAACAAATCGCACCCATCAACGCCGACAACACGATCACCGGTGCCGCCACACGTCCCAAGCCGATCCCGCTGGCGCGCATTGCGGTGATCTCGTTATCGGCGCTCATCCGGCCGAACACCAGCAGCGCCGTCGTCAGCATCGCCATCGGCAACGAAAAACTCAGCACCGTCGGCAGCAGCAGCACCAAAAACCATCCCACGACCGCCAGTCCCGCCTGCCGATTCACGAGCAACTCGCTTAGTTCCTTCAACACGCGCGCCAGCAACAGGACGAACGTGAACACGCCCACGCTGAAAAACAGGGTGATGACCGTCTGGCGTGTGATATACTTCGACAGAATCTTCATCAACAGTGGTTACGACTAACAATTTTCCGGCGCAAACGCCACGCAAACTTTTCGTCGGTCCATTCCAGCCCGCTTTCGAATCCGCACTCGCTGCGGAAATCGCCGCCCATAAAAAAGACCATGGCGCGCTCGCGCCGCTCACGGTTGTCGTCCGTACACATCTCCTTTGCCTTCATCTGCTGTTCTGCGAGAAAGGGAAATGGGTGCTGGTGGATTACAAGACTGACGCGCAGGTTGAGGTGAAGCGGTATGTCGAGCAGGTGCGAGCCTACGAATCGGCGCTGAAGCGGGCGGTCTGGATCTCGTTGGCGGAGAAGGCGCAGTTTTTTCTGGCGAGTGGGACGGTCGAACAGGTGGGCGAATGATCAAGGTGGATTTGCACATGCACTCTGGCGAGGACCCCGAAGACGGGCTGCGTTACCCGGCGACGAGGATCATTGATAAGGCGGTCGAACTGGGCCTCGACGCGATCGCAATCACGCTACACTGCAAGGTGCTGGAGAATGATCGGGTGTTCGACTACGCGCGGGGGAAAGGACTCCTGCTGATCCGCGCCACTGAGTGGAGAATCAGGGGCCGCGACGTGCTGCTCTACAACATCACACAACACGAGGTGGAGAGGTTGCAAACGTTCGAAGATCTCCGCGCCTACAAACGCGAGCGCGGAGAAGATTTTCTTGTCATCGCTCCGCACCCGTTTTATCTGAAGCACAGCCTCGGTCGCGAATTGGAGCGCAACATTGACCTGTTCGATGCAGTTGAGCTTGCGCAAATCCATTTCCCATGGTTCGACGCGTTCAACCGGCGCGTGATGCGCATTGCGCGGGAACATGGCAAGCCGATCGTCGCCAACTCCGACGCGCACAATCTCTGGATGCTGGGCCGTCACTATACGCTCGTGGATGCCGAGCCGACAATGCCATCGATCTTTCGCGCGGTTCGCGAGGGACGCGTGGAATGGCGCAGTCCCCACGTTTCAATCTGGGCGTGTGTGCGGATGTTTGTGTTGGAGCCGCTGCTTGAGCGAAGCCCGGGCACGACAGTCGAGAGCTTTGCTGATCAACCTTCGAAATAAACCGCCAGCCGCTTTGGGCCGTGCGCGCCCATGACGAGGATTTTCTCGATGTCGGCGGTGCGGCTGGGGCCGGTGATGAGCGCGAGCGAACTCGGCCAGTGCCCGTCGTAACGTTTCCGCATCAACGCAAACCCCGACGCGAGATCCGGCACGAGTTGGTCACGGCGCGCGATCACCAAGTGCGCTGGCGGGAGTACCGACAGGGCTCGTCCGCCAGTGGAGCGTGTGGTCACAAAGACCGAGCCTGTCTGCGCGATTAAACAATCGCAACCTGTCACGCCGAGGTCGGCAACGCGTACGGATGCATTTCCATCTCCGACTGTCGTGCGCACCAATTCGCTGCCGTCGGTGGCGATGCAGCCGAATTGATTTATGAACTCGCGGAGTTGGTCGGCGCCGACGATGAGTTCGCCGCGCAACGCCTCGAACTCGTCGCGGAACCGAGTTTCCAGATCACCGATGGGCGGCCAGATGGGTGATGCTGACGGCTGCGTCGGTCGGTGCGCTTCGGCGCGCAAAGCCGCACGGACCCGGGCAATGATGTTTTCGCGAGACGGAATCATTCGTGGTGTTGGTAGAACGCGTTGTCCCCAGCCCGCCGAGGTTGTTTCTTTACGGACGCCTGGGGACAGCCGTCCCTACCTTTGTTTCGCCACCATAGCCGGAAGGTGTGTTGCGGCGGTTCGGGCAACTCGCGGCCTTGCGTCCACGGATTGACGAGTGGGGTGACCAAACCGAGGCGCAAGGCGACGCGCGCAAGTTTGCCGGCCAGAACGTATCGCTGCGGCGTCTGCATTGCCCAAAGCCACGCGCGGAACGCCCATCGTTCCCATGTCTTGTCAAATCGCAGGCGCACGGCGTTGCGCCGGTTGTGCAGCAGGTGATGGTGAATATCAATGCGTACGGGGCAGACGTCTGAGCACGCACCGCACAGCGAGCTCGCATAGGGCAGATGAGACCATTCTCTCGCTTCGCGCAAATGCGGCGTGATGACTGAGCCGATTGGCCCTTGGTACGTCGTGCCGTAAGAGTGGCCGCCGATATTCCTGTAAACGGGGCAGGCGTTGAGGCACGCGCCGCACCGGAGGCAATGCAGCGCGTCGCGTTGCTCCGCGTCAGCCAACAAGCGAGTGCGGCCGTTGTCGAGAAGCACGACGTGAAATTCTTCCGGGCCGTCTGTCTCGCTGTCGCGTCGTGGTCCGCCGAGGAGCGTGTTATAGACCGTGACGGCCTGCCCGTTGCCGCTCGCGGCCAGTACCGGCCACATCAACGCGAGGTCTTCAAGTCGCGGGATAAGTTTCTCAATACCGGCCACGGCGATGTGGATGCGCGGCAACGATACGCTGAGCCGACCGTTGCCTTCGTTGGTACTAATGGTGATCATGCCGGTGTCGGCGATAAGGAAGTTGGCACCGGTGACGCCCATGTCCGCCGTAAGGAATTCATGGCGGAGCTGCGCACGCGCGATGCCGGCCAGTTCCTCAGCGGTGGCGTCGGGCGCCGTGCCGAATTTCTCATGGAATGTCCGGGCGATGTCTGCTTTCGTCAGATGCATGACTGGTGTCACGATGTGGTACGGCGATTCGCCGCGAATCTGGCAGATGTATTCACCGAGATCCGTTTCCACGACCTGAATCTCCGCCACTGCGAACGCTGCGTTGAGATGGATTTCTTCGGTCGTCATCGACTTGGATTTGACCACCTTGCGGACGTTATGCGAGCGGGCGATTCGCAGGATGTATTCACGCGCGTCTTCGGCGGTCTCTGCCCAGAACACCCGGCCTCCGTTCTCAATCATCTGGCGCTCGAACTGTTCGAGGTAACGGTCGAGGTGGTTGATCGTCTCCCATTTGATTTGCGCCGCTTGCGCGCGTGCATTCTGCCAATCGGCGAACCGCGTTTTGCCGCGCGCAACGGCTGCGTCATACGTGGCGATGGCCCTTTGCAGAACGGCGCGATGATGCGGATCAGCAGCCTTCTCGGCGGCGGCGCGTTTGAATTGATCGGCGATCGCGGTCATGTCGTCGCCAGCACCTCGGCTAGGTGAATGGTTTTGATTGGCAGCTTCTGGCGGCGCAGATAGCCGCCGATTTGCATCAGGCAACTGGAGTCGCTAGAGACAACGTAACCCACACCCGTTTTCTGGATCGACTCGCATTTCACGTCGTCCATCGCGTAGGAAATCATCGGGAACTTCACGGAGAACGTGCCGCCGAAACCACAGCACGTTTCGGCTTCGCTCATTTCCACAAGCTCAAGTCCCTGTACGTTTCGGAGCAGCTCGCGCGGCTCGTTCTTGAGGCGGAGTTCGCGGAGCGCGTGGCAGCCATCGTGGTACGTGACCTTGGCGGAGAACTTGGCGCCGACGTCCGACACGCCCAGTTTCTGCACCAGAAACTCCGAAAACTCGAACGTGTTGGAGGTAACGTGTGTCGCTTGGCCGAGAAGTTCGGGATAAAAGTTGCGCACCATCGCCGCGCACGAACCCGATGGACTTACGATGGCTTCCGCGTCGGCAAACACTTCGCAGTAGCGACGGGCGAGTTGCCGCGCTTCGTCCCAGTAACCGGTGTTGAACGCGGGCTGGCCGCAGCAGGTTTGCTGTGGCGGGTAACTGACCTCGACGTTCAGTTGTCGCAGCACCTTGACCATCGCAATTCCAACATTCGGGAAAAACTGGTCGACGAAACACGGAATGAACAAGGCTACGCGCATTGTCGTCAAACGTACGAAGTTACGGGGCGGCAAACAAGTGCAAAGCCTGGCCCGTATGGCGCGGATCAGAGTCCGAGTTTGTCTTCGTGGGTGAAGAACGAGGCGATAAACTGGAACATGACGAAATACTCAACAGCGAAGGGCAGGAAGCCGAGGAAACCAACGAGGGGCATCTCGAAGAATTTCCAGTTTTGGCCGAGCGGGAAGATGTAGGTCCATTTGGTGAAGGCCCACATGTTCCAGAATTCCCAGAGCACGCCGCAGATCGCGCCCGTTGCGAAGAGTTGCAGCGTTCGCGACCAATCGCCGCGTTCCCAGTCGCGATAAATGCTCGGCATGCCGCGCCGATAGTTGACCGGCTCCAGCAGGATGAACCAGCCGGGCCACACGAACGCCCAAAGATAACCGCGCGTCCTTTCCGGGGCAAACGGTGGCGCGACGCAGCACAGCGCGCCGAAAATCATTGAGAGGTTCAGAAGAACTGGATTCCACCGGATTGCAGGTATGTGTGCTCTTGAGAACAGTCGATAGCTTTGCAGTAGGCGACATGTCAAGAACATCCCCGGCATGATCGTGGCGAAGGAGACCGTGTATCCAAGAAATCGCACGGTCAGATCGTCACTTAGATTCACATACCGCCAGCCGGGCATCAGCCGGTTATAACCTTCAAACAAACACCAAAACGCGATCGACAAGATGCATTCCAGCACGACAAGCTTGTGTTCCGCCATCAGCGGCGACGTTCCCTTGCGCCGGTAAATCCATGCATCGACGACAAGGATGTAGCCCCACCAACAGAGTGGCGTGGTCCACATCGTAACCCACCACCAAGGGAATCCCGCGAGCGCCTGCGACTGACCGCAAAACACCGCCGTTTGCGTCAACAGCAGAATCACCAAACCGAGAGTTCCGTAACGCGGAAAACGGTGAGTCAGGTTACTCATGCGGATTCGGGATCGTCGGGTTTCTTGGAATCGCGGGCAGTCAACCCACGCAACGCCATGTCTTTAGCCGTCCACGCCAGCGACAGCGTCAGGGAAAACGGAATCAGCGCCGCCAGAACATACGCAGGGTGAACGTGCTCCATCAAAAGCTGCAGCGCCGCCAGCGGATCGTCTCCGCGCCAAGTGATCAGAATCAGCGACCGCGCAAATAGCACAAACGGAGCGAACAACACAATGAAGACGACGCCACCATAAAGCAACGCCTGCCCGGCCAGCCACGGTCGCCCTACCAGCCTAGCCAGCGTACCAACGGCCACACTCAACAGGCTCAAATGACCGATCAACATCCCGACCCAAATTAGCGCGTGACAGAGCAAGTACATATTGGCTGGCAAGCGCAGCCACATGCAGAAAAACGGAAATAGATACGCGATCAGCGTCGCCGTGACGAGCAGCCCGTGCGTGTAATTCTTCCAGTCGTGAGCTAAGTCCCTCGTTTGATAGAGTCGCCAAGAGCCTGCCAACATCCCAAACGCCCCTGCACCGCCAATCACAAGAGGGTATACCCGGAAAGTCGGCGCCGCGGACGCTTCCGCGATGATGGGCAGAACAGTAAGCGTAACCCAGAAGTCCGTCATGGTGGACAGGACAGCGAGCGACCCCCAGAAGATGAAAGAGAATCCCTGCGCCAATCGCGTCAGGTCGTGAGGACTGAGACTAACCGGCTCCGCATCCGCCCCACCCGTCAGGACACCCTGACCTGCAGATTCCGTCGACGTGGGCGCAGCCGCATCAATTGTGTCCGACATCGTCGTTGGAGAGTGTTCCTTGGAGGGTTTTCCACAATTCAAACTGCCGGACTTGTTTTCCCAACAACTCGACCAGCTTCTCCAGCCGTTGATTGACGTCCAGCGTTTCGAGCATGATCTGTTTGTGATAAAAATTTTCCAGCAGCGCGTAGCTCACTAAGTCGGAAAGATGGTCGGGGCTTTCCACGGCCAACAGCGAATTCAACACCGACTTGGGCAGCTCCGCGCCGAGCCGTGCCCGCGCCTTGGCCAGCTTGGAGACTGCGGCCACGAGCGGTTCTCGCGCGGGCACCGTTCCCACCTCGCAACTGGCGAGTTCTTCCACCCGCGCCACACGGTACGGATGCTGTTTGACGCACTCGCCGATGTTCACACGCGCCAGACCTTCCAAGATCAGGTTCGCCGTGCCATCTGGGAGACCGACGCAGGTGCGGATCATGCCGACAGTGGCCACGGGATACGCCGGCGGGTTGCGCCCCTTCTTTTCCCAGCCTTCGCACAGCAACGCGACGGCAAAGATGCGGTCGCCGCTGAGACAGTCCGCCAGCATCTTCTTGTAGCGCGGTTCGAAGATGTAGAGCGGCAAAAGCACGCGCGGAAACAAAATCGCATTTGGCAACTGCATCACGGCAACTTGCTCGGGCAGCTTCATGCAAACAGTATAACGGAGCGACAGCTGGGAAGCAATCGGGGATTCAATCACACCGTGGTTAAGGATCGACTTACAAGTGCTTGATCAGCAGTTGATACAACTCATCCAGTGCTTGCGGCAACACGTGTGTGTCAGCCAGCACAGGCATGTAGTTCGCGTCGCCTTCCCACCGCGGCACGATGTGAATGTGCAGGTGATCCAACACGCCCGCGCCGGCGGTCCGACCGAGATTGAAGCCGATGTTGAATCCGTGCGGCTTGATCGCGCGGGCGAGCAGTTGTTTGCACTGGCGCGTCAGCAACGTTAGCTCGGTAAGCTCTTGGTCCGACAAATCGTCGAGGTCGCCGATGTGTTTGTATGGCGCGACCATCAAATGTCCGACGTTGTACGGGTAGGTGTTGAACAGGGCGAAGCAGGTGCGGTCGCGGATGAAGACGTAATTCTTGGCGTCGTCAGCTTCCTGCGATTTACGGCAAAGAAAACAGCCGCCTTCCCTCTCGCCCAGAATGTATCGGATGCGCCACGGCGCCCAGAGATATTCCATGGCGCCACCTTATAGAACCGCTCACCTCGCAAGTCAACGCGCGTTCGTGCCAAAGACCGTCGCGGGCCGCCAAGTTCTGCTGCGTCTGCATCTCTTTGTTTTGAACGCCTGCGAGTGGACGCTGTCCAGCGATGAAGAACTGCCGCCACGGCCCCATCTCGCAGATCATCGGTGCAACGTTGGAACGGACAGACATAAAAATCCACTTGTCCGCATACGGCCCCTCAAAAATCGCCGCTGAGTGAGCTTCAGGTTCACTGGCTTATCAGCGAAACGTGATTAACTGGAGTTCGATGTTTGGCCTACGGAAAAGGTTGAGGAGCAGCTTTTCACGATTCACAAATGAACCCCAAACCAAGACTAATCTTTTACGGTACCCATGCCGATCCCTTGCGGTAGGCGGTGCCGCACTTGATATAACTTCAGCCTCTCTTGAATCTGTACGACAAGGCCTCCTCGGCCAACCGCGTTCCCCAGTTCGGCAGCTTTTTGAGCAACGTGAACGGCGTCGCCGAATCTACCAGCTTCGGCGTGGGCAGCGGCCAACATATCCAAGGCGGTCGGCTTGCTTGTAGCCAGTGACTTCGCACACCCCAATGGCGACTGCGAGCACCCCAAAATGACGGCACACCTTACCAGCCAGTTTTGGAAACTACTACGCCCGCACTGACCACCAAGGCGATCAGCCCAGTACAGATAGTCGGTTCTGAGCAACGTTGGGAGTTGAGAGTTTCCCGTTAGAAAAGGTCATTTGCTTGTGGCAGAACAGGCCAGAACCTTGCAAACCATGAAGCCACCACACCCCGCGCACACCGATCCCCAACGCGATCTGTTTCGCGTCGAACCCAAACAACTCGTTAATCCTCGGCATCCGCTGGTGCAACTGGCCGACCAGATTCAGTGGGAGCAATTTGAGGCCGCCTTCGCGCCGTTGTGCAGTGACGCCGACGGTCGCCCGGCCTGTGCGGTGCGCCTGATGATCGGCCTGCATGATCTCAGAGCCTGTTTCAAAAGTAGGTTTCATGGATGAATTCGGCGCAGCATCAAACGGGTCATGGCGATGTAGATCATGGCCTCGCTGTTGACGGTGAGTTGTTCGTAGTCGCAACGCAAGCGGCGATACT